>VYLR01000031.1_pt1 | contig 128234 bp, 123 predicted proteins | sample 5114291 | NCBI WGS metagenome assembly VYLR01 (sample SAMN12291774, study PRJNA351875) | freshwater metagenome | isolation source: freshwater lake | place: USA: Michigan, Lansing Lake | collected 2013-08-14 | reverse complement strand
GAAACGTGGGTATGCGCTACAATTGGAGCTAAAACTTTTATTAAGTCGCTATCCGCAGACGGGCAAGAGTTGGTGATCCCCAAACGAGACGAATCCAAGTCCCCCACGTTGTTTCAATTGAATTACTGGAAAGGGAAAACCCGGATTTTGAACATTGTGGATAATGAATTGTACGAAATTCAATATGATACTATTGTGGATGTCAGTTCAGCTTACAGAAAGCAATTGGCAAAATCAAGATCTATTAAATCACTAGGTGACTCTATTTTAGCATTCTATGGCAACCAAGGAATCGAACTGTTTTATAAGAATAGCTGGATAGAGCTACTAAACGGAAAAAATGTAAGCTCAGTCTCCAGCGATCGCGAAGGCGGTTTGTGGGTATCGACCCTTAATGAGGGATTATTCTTTTTCCCCAATCTCCTTACCACGATTTTCTCCAAAACGAAGCACGGGCTTTTTACAAAACTTGCGTTTGATTCTATTCACCACCGGTTGTTTGCTGGAAAATACAATGGGCAAGTAGATGTTATCGATTTGTCTGGAATCGTAAAAACAATCTTCACTTCAAACCAAAAAGAAATTCAAAGTCTTTACGTGGATCAAGAATCTAAACAACTCCTCGTATTTTCAGATCGCCTTTACTTTTTTGACTTAACCAGTTTTCAAAAAAAAGCACAAGTGGAAATTGGTGCCGTAAAGTCCATTATTAAACTAAAAGGATTTTTTTACCTGGCTACTTCCGGTGGTGTTTATTTGTTAAATCCATCTACCCATTTAACAACTCGTTTACCCTTTGATTACCGAACTTCGCGTATGGCTTTTGTACCCACCACCAATGAGTTGTGGATTGGCACACAGAAAGGTGTGATGATTTACGCTTTTGAAACGAACAAACAGACCTGGTGGAAACCCGATTCCGCGACTATTTCTCCAGGGGTTTCTGCTATGGAACTACTGCCAGACAATCAACTAATCATAGGCACGCTCACAGATGGCGTTTACCAGCTTAGCGGCCATAGGCTGTTGAACAAAATAACCAAAATGAAAGGACTGCCGTCCGATCATGTAACAGCGCTTTCATACCACCAGGGAAAAATATGGATTGGAACGGATCGTGGACTTTGTTCCTATACTCTGGAAGACAAAACCCTCTTCACATTGGATGCTGCAAAAGGGCTGGCCGGCAACGAAGTATATTCAATCACAGCTTCGTCAATGGGTCTTTGGGTGAGCCACTCAGAGGGGTTGCAATATTTTAAACAGCTTCCCGGTAAGAACACCTCGAAACCAATGATCCATCTAAAACAAGTCACGTCCGATGGAAAGTCGATTAATAATTTCATACGAGAAATAAGGTTGCAGCCACTCTCGCGCCAATTGACCATTACTTTTGATGTTTCTAATGACTTGAAAGGACGCGGAACAACAATGATTCGGTACAGAGTCAAAGGAATAGATCTAGACAGATGGAATGAAGTATCACTGGCTGCTCCCGTTGCAAATTTTCTGTCCATCCCTTCCGGAAATCATACGTTAGAAGTTGTTGCTCTTAATGAAGATGGTGTCCTTTCGTCCAATAGGCTTCTTGTTCCAGTAATTGCGATGGCACCATTTTGGGAAACACGCTGGTTTATTTTTTTCGCTGCATTACTTTTACTAACAGGAATCTCCTCAATACTCTATTTCCGATTAAAAAGGCTGGGCGAAATAAACCGAGCCGCGCTGGTACAGCAAAATCTCAGCCAGGAGCTTCGCATTGCCCAACTAACTTCTATACGTGCACAAATGAATCCGCACTTTGTTTTTAATACGCTAGCTCACATTCAAAGTCAAGTGTTGAAGGGAATGAAAGAGGCAGCCAACCAAAGCATTCAGGACTTCTCTAGCTTACTGCGCAAAGTACTTGATTTTTCATCCAAAGAGTTGATCCCCTTACAGGATGAGATTGAAGTACTTCAAAAATATTTAAGTATTGAAAAAGACCGATTTGATGGATCATTGCAGTACGAAATCGCTGTTGCAGAATCTGTTCGAAACGAAATGGTGCGTATTCCATCTTTACTCACACAGCCATTCGTGGAAAATGCACTGCGTCATGGACTCATGCACAGAAGCGGAGTGAAAGAACTAACGATTCGTTTTGATCTGGAGAACGACTGCTTAGTTATTTTAATTAGAGATAACGGGATCGGCCGCAAAGCCTCAGCCGAGTTTAACAAAGCAAGAAAAAAAGATCATCAGTCATTTGCCCTTGAAGCTTATAGCCGGAGAATTGTTCTTCTGAACGCATCGCGTGACAGAAAGATAGAGTTAGCCATCAATGATCACTACAATGAACTGGGGGCGGCCACTGGCACCTCTGTTTATATAACTATACCCCTTGAAGATGAGCCTGCAAGAAAAAAATGAGTCGATATCAGTGCTTTTGGTCGATGATGAAAAATCGGTTCGAGCTGCACTAAAGGAGCTACTGCATCCTTTCTCTTCGATCACCATCGTAGGCGAGGCGGCTAATATTCCGGAAGCGGTGAAAGAAATCCATCTGCACAAACCCGATCTTATTTTCCTGGATATCGAAATGCCCGGCTACACCGGTCTCCAACTACTGGAGTTCTTTAATCCGGCCGAGGTAAACTTTGATATTATTTTTGTAACCGCTTTTAATGAATATGCGATACAGGCTTTTAAAGTCTCGGCATTTGATTATCTACTAAAACCTGTTAACCAGCAAGAGCTCGAACAAACGTTGCAGCGTTATATGGATAGTGTGCGAAACGTAAAACTCCCTGAGCGGGTAAACCTTCTAAAAGAGGTGTATGCAAAAGATGAAATGCCAAGTCAAATCGCAGTAAGTTCGTTGCAAGGCATCGACTTCGTACAGCTGGATAATATTATTCTTTTTGAAGCTTCGGGTACTTACACGAACATTATTCTAAAGGCAGGAGAACCCCTTTTAGCCAGTAAACCCCTTGGAGAATTTGAATTAGTTCTTCAAGAAAATCCGCGCTTCTTCAGAGCGCACCGCTCCTACCTGATTAACTTGAAACAGGTGCGGAAACTTTCCAGCAAAGAGGGCGATGTAATCATCATGGAAAAAGAAATAGAAGTGCCCCTTTCGAGGTATCGCAAAAAGGAGTTTGAACAAGCCATCGCAGGGTTTAAGATTTAAAAAAAATCCTTCTTATGAGAGCTTTTTCAATAACTAGAAGTTAAATAACAACACCACCTGAACCTTGCTATTTGCTAGACTAGTAATTGGTCTAGTTCCGATTCCGAACTCGTAACGCTCAATTGATCAAAAACGAGTATTTTTGGAGCTGTGGATACGAAAAAAATCACCGAACCAATGCTCCTGATTCTTGCCTTTGCGGCTTCGCTCGTTATTGTATCTTCGGGGCTATTCTACATCTTTCCGGAAAAATTTATTTTTCAACCTAAGATGCTGGCTGTTGACCACGTCTTTCAATTCGATCAGCCATTTGAAGAGCATTTTATAAAAACACCCGATGGCGAAACCTTAAACGCACTTCTCTTTAAATCCCCCACCCCATCTAAAGGGTTCATTCTATACTTTCATGGTAATTCGGGTAATTTGCAGCGTTGGGGGAAATATGCCATTGACTTCACTCAACTCGGTTATGATATTCTAATGGTAGAGTACAGAGGCTATGGAAAAAGTACAGGCAGGCCAAGCGAAGTCGACTTTTATGCAGATGCTCAAGTTGTTTTAGATTGGGCAAAAGAGAACATCCCTTTTTCACGTCTCGTCATCTATGGACGATCACTAGGCTCTGGCGTAGCCACCCAACTAGCTGTCAAGAATACCCCAGAACTCCTTATACTTGAAACACCGTTTAATGAATTGAGAGGCGCGATCAACACTCCGTTGCAGCCATTGCTATCTCTTTTCCCAGCACGGTACCACTTCCCGAACGATAAAAACATCTCGCTTCTCAAATGCAAAAAAGTAATTTTTCACGGAACACTTGATTGGGTTGTTCCCTTGTCATCAGCTCTCAAGTTAAAACCATTGTTGAGTCAGGGAGATCGCTTTTTTATTATTGAAGGTGGTGGCCATAGAAACCTAAATAAGTTTAAAGAATTTCAAGAGGGGCTTGCTGAAGTGTTGAATTGAGTTCTAGCTAATTACGTAAGTCAACTTCCGGAAATATTTCCTATCTTGGCTTTAATGGTGTGGCTATTTTCTATCGCGGGTATCTATATAGGCTTCTGCCTATTCTTTTATTTTTTCCAACATCTCTTTTTTTTTCGTCCAGAAAAACTAACCAGAGCTTTTGAATACAAGTATGCTTTCCCCTTCGAAGAATTAGATTTTGAAATGGAGGATGGCGGGCGGATCAACGCTATCTATTTTAAAGTACCCAACTCACGAGGAGTAGTATATTATCTGAAAGGAAATTCTAAGAGCATCAAAGGATGGGGAAAGTTCGCGAAAGATTTTTTGAGTAACGGGTATGATTTTTTTATGATGGACTATCGTGGCTTTGGTAAGAGCCAGGGGAAGCGAAGTCAGGAAAAAGTATTCAACGATGCTCAGTTTATCTACAAATGGCTAACAAAAAGCTATCCTGAAGAAAAAATAGTTTTATACGGAAGATCTTGGGGCAGTGGTATTGCAGCGCGAATTTCCTCTTGGAATAAACCTCGCATGCTCATTCTGGATTCTCCTTATTTTAGTTTCTTCTACAACATTAATCGGTATATATTTTTTACTCCTCTTCGGTGGATGCTAAAATATGATATCCGAACAGACCAATATTTAAAAACAACGGAATGCCCCATACATATCATCCACGGCACCAAAGATCGGCTCGTTTCTTTTGAACAGAGTGAAAAGCTAAAATCCCTGTACCCAGCTAAAATTGAGTTGTACGCAATAGAAGGCGCCCGCCACAACAACCTGCCCGATTACTCGGAATTTTTTGAAATCCTCTATTCGGTTCTGTATGTGAAACCCAAATCAGAAAAAGCAGAATAGATATGGCTATCGTAACAAAAAAAGTTGATTTCACCCGTGTCTTTGAATTGATTCATTATCAAAAAGAAAAATACCCTAATCAAAAAGCTTTCAATTCATTTTCACAAGGTCAATGGATAAGTCAATCTACAGAGGAAGTTCAAAACAGAATAAATGCACTATCCTGCTGGTTTTTGGCAAATCAATTTAAAGCCGGAGAAAAAATTATTTTAGTTCCGGTCATTGGCAGCGCTGATTGGATGATATTGGATTTTGCTTGCCAGCAAGTAGGTCTTGTAGTAGTACCTATTCATCCCACATTGAACGAAAATGAGTTTAATGCCATTGTTACCGAAACGGAAGCGCGTCTGTGCATCACACTGGATGAAGGGCTGTACTTTAAATTCTTCGCCTTCAAAGAAAAAGTAAATGCTGGTCTTCAACTATTTCATTTGCAACCTGAAAAGGTAAATTTTTTTAAACCAATTCAAGAGTCTAAAACCAGTCACGAACTCATGACAATGGTGAACTCCTTTCGAAATACCATCGGTGAAGACGATATTGTTACCCTACTTTACACATCTGGAAGCACTGGACTATCAAAGGGTGTAATGCTATCTCATCGGAACATTGTGCATAACATCAAGGCAGTTTTGACCATCCTGCCACTTGAGCCAGGAGATCGGGTGTTAAGCTTCCTGCCTTTCAGTCACATCTTTGAAAGAGCTTCCTGCTATGTATACATCGCTTTTGGCACTTCACTCTATTTCAGTCAAAGTAAAGAAAGTTTTGTTAACGACTTTAGAACCGTTCGACCAATCTTCTGCAGTAGTGTGCCCAGAGTGCTAGAAAAGATGTACGATTTCATGGAGGAACAAACGATGGGAAAAAATATTCTAAAAAAGAAACTCATCACGTGGGCTATGAACGTGGGCAAACATTACGGCCCGGAAAAGAAACTAAAACTTCTTTATCAGTTGGAGCTCTTGATGGCGCGACTTCTAGTGTTGAGGCAATGGAGACAACATTTAGGGGGGAAAATAAAATACATGGCCGTAGGTGCTGCATCCCTACGACCGGCAATTGGAAGGCTCTTTTCGGCCGCGGGCATATACATCGTTGAAGGTTATGGCATGACGGAAGCCGCTCCACTCATATGTATGAATCGGTTTGAGCCTGGACTAAATCGCTTTGGAACAGTCGGTTTGCCCCTTACTGGCATTGAAGTGAGAATAGATAACCCAAATGAAAATCACGAAGGTGAAATTTTAGTTAAAGGCGCTAATGTAATGGTAGGCTACTTTAAAAAGCCAGAATTAACCTCAGACACTATTTCAGCTGATGGTTGGCTGCATACAGGTGATATCGGTAAGTTCGTCCATCAACGTTTTTTGAAAATCACTGATCGGAAAAAAGACATTTTTAAGACCTCTTCAGGCAAATACGTTGCACCGCAACAACTTGAAAACCATTTAAAGCAATCGCTCTTTATTGAACGCAGTATTGTCATTGGATTTCAACGTCCTTATGTGACGGCATTAATTGTACCACAATTCGACATCGTAAGGTCCTGGTGCGAAGAGAATGACATTCACTGGACGGCACCGCAATTTATGGTTCACAATATTAAAGTGCGTGCAAAATTTCAATTGGAGATCGACAAACTCAATGAAGAACTACCACATTATGAAACAATTCGAAACTTTGTTTTGTGCCACACGGACTGGAGTATTGAAAAAGGAGAAGTAACGCCCACCTGGAAACCGATCAGAAACCAATTGGAGAAAAATTATCAGCTCGATATTGATAAGATGTATTGATAATTGTAACAACAACTCACAAACTATGAAAAAAATATTTACGGACTCTGCCCCAAAAGCCATCGGACCCTATTCCCATGCGATTCAATCGGGTAACTTAATTTTTTGTTCTGGTCAAACTCCCTTAAACCCAGCTACGATGTTAATAGAAGGAGCAACGGTAACTGAACAAACCACTTTAGTGCTAACCAATCTTGAAGCAGTATTGATTGCGGCAGGCTGCACGCGCGCCAATGTTTTGAAAACATCGGTGTTTCTAAAAAACTTCGCAGACTTTGAAAAGATGAACAAAGCCTACGAAGCTTTTTTTGGAGATCATAAGCCGGCAAGAACCACCGTGGAAGTCAGCCGACTTCCACGAGAGGCCTTGGTTGAAATAGAATGTGTCGCTGAAGTGCCGAAGATCTAAGCGGCCACTTCTTCTTTAATTACCACTTTCTCCATCACATCACCTTGCCTGATGGCATCAACGATGTCCACTCCTTCCACTACTTTTCCAAATACGGTGTGATTGCGGTCTAAGTGTTTGGTATTATCACGCGAATGACAAATGAAGAATTGTGATCCCCCTGTGTTGCGTCCGGCATGGGCCATCGAAAGAACTCCACGATCATGGTATTGATTGTCACCAGTAAGCTCGCAATCAATTTTATAACCAGGTCCGCCATTGCCTATGCCATTTGGGCAACCTCCCTGAATCATAAAATTTGGAATTACCCTGTGGAAGGTAAGTCCATCATAAAAACCTTTTTCAGCCAGAGTAATAAAATTTTTGACTGTGTTAGGAGCGTCCTTTCCAAAGAAATTAATCTTCATGACTCCCTTTTTAGTGTGGATTTCTGCTATCTTCATTGGTATTATTAAATTTTGAGCAAGGTACTAGCAGATTCTCCAATTGACAACAACAAAATGAAAACGTGCCCTAGTCACAAAAGGATGTACCCAACAGAAGAAATTGCGGAAGATGCTCTAATCGAGGCACATACACGGTTCGAATACGGCAAACAGGGTGGCCCTATCGCGGTCTATCTTTGTGACGATTGTGGATACTTTCATTTCACCTCACAAGGCACCCCCAATAAAAAGTTAAAAGACCACATAGAGAGTGGAAAACTAAGAACTCAAAAACTTGCGCAGCAATGGGAATCAAAAATCAAAAAAAGGTTCTGACTCTACCGAATCACCGGAAGAAAATGAATTTCAAAGACCAAAATCTTTGAAACTAACCTGCAAACGCCAAAAAGTGGCATTAAAAAAAAGACGGGCTAGCCTGGTTTCATTTCGAATTGACAGTGGATAGATAGCCAAATTAACAAAGGCATGTAACCAACTATTCTTGTTGCAGGTTAGAGACAATCACGTCTCCGTTTTTTCACACTCAATTTAACAAACACAATTATGATCAGACTAGCTCTCGCGGTCGGGTTTCTGGCCGTATTCGGTATTGTCGCGTATGCAATTGTGTTGCTACTGACCAACTATTTTTCAAACAAAAACAACTCTAACAAAAAGTAAAACCCCTAATTCAAATGGACACAAACAACCCTATCGTTTCAAGAAAAACTATTGCATTTGGCGTGCTTGCCATTATCTTTCTCATCTTCTTCCTTATCGTCAATCCATTTTCATGGAATGACGCGGGGAACAGAACAGTGGTAGAACGAACCAATGGTCAACAGATCGTTCAATTCGCTCCAGGAATATTCTATGCAGGTTTTTTTGCCAAGGAAAAAGAATGGCCCAATCAGATCTCAGTTACGTATCAGGAGGTAAAACCTAAGCTAGATATTGAAGACAATGGAATTGAAGTCGGTCAAATCATGATCCGATTTAGTGATGCTACTACTGCAGATGTGCGTGGTATCACGCAATTCATTTTACCATCCGATGAAAAAGAAATGATATTGATACATAACACACATCGTACTCCCCAATCATTGGTGGTGAAAAGACTTGCTCCTTATACCAAAGAGTGCTTACAATCTTCTGCTCAATTAATGAGTAGCGAAAAACACTATGGGGGTGGCCGTGCACAAATGGCTCAGGATTTTTTAGATCAGCTGAAAGAAGGAGTATATTTATTAAAGACAGAGGAGAATCTTGTGTTCGATTCTATGGAAATGGAAAAGAAAAGAGTGTATCAGACAGAAATTCAATTCGACAAAAAGACAAACGTGCCCAAGCGTAAACTTTCATCCATAAAGGAATACGGAATAACTGTCGCGGATGCAGCAATCACTGACGTGGATTACGAAAACAAAGTCGATGAAAAACTAGTTAAGATCATTGATGCCGTTACTAAATCCTCGATTTCAAAACAAGAATTGATGACGGCTCAACAACAAACTCTTACTGCAAAAGCGAAAGGTGAGCAAGCGCTGGTTGAAATCGAATACCAACAAAAGCAAGATCAAACCAAGCAAGTGGTGGAAGCACAAACCAAAGTAAAGGTGGCTGAACAAGATAAACTGCAGCAAAAAATCGCATATGAAGGATCTATTCTGGAAGCTAAAAAGATTAAAGAGTTAGCAGATGCGAATGCCTATGCGAGACAACGAATCATGCAGGCTGACGGTGCGTTGGAGATGAAGTTAAAAGCACAAGTAGAAGTGCAAAAGGTATGGGCCGATGCTTTTAGCAAATACACGGGAGCAGTGGTGCCACAAATCCAAACAGGAGGTGGCCCAACAACCAATGGCGCACTAAACTTCATGGATATCATGACAGCAAAAACGGCCAAAGATTTTGCGTTGGATTTGAAAAACAAAAATTAGGCGCAAAACAATCAACATAAAGGAGCGGGAGAAATCTCGCTCCTTTTTTATTTTCGGAATAGTAGCATTGTCCAACTTTCATTTCATCAAGTACTTCTCCAGAAATGATCGAGAATCTAGCACTTCTATATCCGAAAAGGAAAAATCATCTGCGTCCTCCGCAACAATGCATTTGCATTTAACTGCCTCTGCCGAGTAATATTCAAGGCCGTCTTCAAAATCACGAATGGCTTTATTCTGAATTGTCTTCCGTACCGCTGCTGCATCGACTGCCGCGATATTCAGTTTGTCACAGAGAATTTCCAGTTTTTTTTTAGCCACCAACGGGCCGTTCTTCTTTTCGGCAAAATAAAAAGCAATGGCCAAACATATAGGTGATGTGTAAACCTGAAAACTTGGATTACTTGCTAAACTCAAAACCCGCGATGAGTACGTGAAGAGTGGATATTCTTTGTTAAGAACTGAAACCAAAATATTCGCATCCAAGAACAACTTCATTTCTTAGTTTTGAAATATTCCTTTTTTAATGACTGACGAGAACGTACTTTTCTTTGGTATTGTACTTGTCCCTCTGCCACCATGCTTACCCAATCAGCCACCGGTAAATCTTCCAGCTGCTTGTATCTTACTTGGGTCATCTTAGAATAAAGAAACTCAGTCAGTCTTGATAAGCTAATGTTATTGGCATCGGCAAATTTCTTGGCCCGCATAATGGTGGCATCATCAAAACTTAATGTGATCTTGGCGTCCATAATTAAATCCATTTATTATACGACAAAATTAATTATTTTATACGTATAAAAAAATTTCACTTAATTTTACCTTTGAAATAAATAGGAATGAAAATAGGTCTTCTGTCAGATACACATAGCTTTTTAGACCCAATGATTTTTGAGTACTTCAAAAACTGCGATGAGATTTGGCATGCAGGTGACATCGGATATCCGGAAATAATTCATTTAATAGAAAAAGTAAAACCACTAAAAGCCGTGTTTGGGAACATCGATAACAAAGAGCTACAAAATTCACTCCCAGAAGACCTCTGGTTTCCTTGTGAAGGATTGAGCATTTGGATGACTCACATTGGCGGTGCACCTCCCAACTACAATCCTCGAGTAAAAAAAATTCTAAAAGAAAAAGTACCCGATGTTTTTATTTGCGGTCACTCGCACATTCTGCGAGTAAAGAAAGACCCTGCCTACAAGGATATGCTCTACATCAACCCAGGAGCGGCAGGCAATCATGGATTCCATACCATCAAAACGATCATTCGATTTGAAATAAAAAAAGCTTCCATACTTAACATGGAAGCCATTGAACTCGGAAAAAGAGGTGCTCTTTAAGTCTTTTAGTCCCTGTATAACACAGCTTTAACTGCTTTCACCGTTCTAGCAACATTTGGCAAAATAGCGTCAATCAACGTAGGCGCATAAGGTAGCGGTACATCAATGCTATTGATACGGTGGATTGGGGCATCCAAATAATCAAAAGCATGTTTTTGGATATGATACGTGATCTCAGAAGAGATGGCCGCAAGTGGCCACGCCTCCTCCACAATAATCAGGCGATTTGTTTTCTTAACGGATTCGACTACTGTAGCATAGTCGATAGGCCTCACACACCGCAGATCGATTACTTCGGCAGAAATACCATCCTTCTCCAGCTCAACAGCGGCAGCAAGCGCGACTTTCATGATCTTTCCAAAAGAGACGATGGTTACATCATTTCCGGCTCGTTTTATATCTGCAACTCCGAGCGGAATTAAATACTCTTCTACAGGAACTTCACCCTTGTCTCCATACATTAATTCCGACTCCATGAAAATAACAGGATCGTTGTCGCGGATAGCGGTTTTTAAAAGTCCTTTTGCATCATAAGGTGTATAGGGCACAACTACTTTTAGCCCTGGGGTATTCGCAAACCAGTTCTCAAAATTTTGCGAGTGTTGTGAGCTAAGCATACCGGCATTTCCGGTAGGTCCACGAAATACAATTGGAATATTAAACTGACCGCCTGACATCGACAGCATCTTCGCTGCAGAGTTGATTATTTGATCGATGGCTACAAGCGAAAAATTAAAGGTCATAAACTCGATAATCGGTCGAATACCATTCATCGCTGCGCCAACTCCTAATCCGGCAAAACCCAATTCAGCAATAGGTGTATCAATAACCCGTTTGGCACCAAACTCATCCAGCATTCCCTGGCTTACCTTGTAAGCTCCATTGTATTCAGCTACCTCCTCGCCCATCAAAAACACGCTGGGGTCTCTTCTCATCTCTTCGCTCATAGCCTCGCGCAAAGCTTCTCTAAACTGAATCTCTCTCATAGAAATCGGATTATTAGTTAATGAACCAAGTTTGTAAAATTAATGGCAGAACAGTCAGAAAGAAAATTTTGGCTGTTCTTTTTAAGACCACACAAATAAAAACCCCCGTCAGGCAGCTGACGGGGGTTTTGATTCCAATCTATTGGTATTGCTTATTTCAGCGCATTCCGGAATGATTCCGTAGTATTGAACTTAGCAAACTCAAGATCCGTTAGTGCTTTTTCTTTCAATGCTGGGTCAATTTTAACGGCATTTACCAAATTGCTAACCACTGCATCTCCATTGCCAGAGCGAGCGGCTGCTACTGCCGCACCATAGTAGGCGATCGCATAGTTCGAATTGGAACGGATCGACTCTGCAAAAGAAGATGAAGCATTGCTAAAATCTTTGCTTAAAACCTGAGCTAAACCTTTATTGAATAGATTAACAGAGTTGGCGTTTGCAGAAGATGTAGAACTTACAGCAGCACCATAATTGGCCATGTAAATCTCGCAAGCACCCTTCACTCCATTTACACCACGTGTTACATCATTGTTTGCACCAGATAGTGATGCACGAACATGGCTGTACGCTTTATAAGGGTTTCCTCTCATCAACGCAATAGACGCAAGGTTCGCGTGAACTTCCGGTGATGGATTCAACTTAGCTGCAATTTCAAACTGAGCCGCTGCTTTATCGATCAAATCAGTTTTTGCAGGATTTTCGATTACTGCCTGCAGATAAGAAGCTCCCAAATTATTATGGGCGGCCCAGTTTGTTCCTTTTTTTGCTGCCGCTACATAGATCGCTGTCTTTTCCTCCAACGAAGGTGTAAGTGTTGCGGAATACATAAGTTCGTCAAATGTCAATGCATCTAGCCCAGCTTGGCCTGTTGTAATTTGCTTAGCCAAAACAGAGATCTCTGCTTCTGTCTTTTTAACCTTGATCGTTAAGATTTCTGTCTTTGCAGTACGTAAGCCAGGATAAACGTCCTTAAACACTTTGTTATAGGTTGCTAATTTCTTCAATTGCTTCTCCTGATCTTCAAAAGACCCACCATTATTTACTACGTTCAAATAAGCAGCTTTTTCATCAGCTGTTATCCCAGCGTAAGCGGCCAAGGCAGTTTTAAACTCTGACCAATCTTCAAAAATGGGCTTCAATATAAAATTGATCTTGGCTGCCTCGTCCTTGTAGTCGTATTTCTTCATCTGTGCGCGATAGAATTTTTCTATGGCAGCAGCACGCTCTTTTGATAGATTGGTGTTGATTCTCTCTAAACCCTCTGGCGAGTGAGTTCCTGTAATCGTTACCGTGCGAGTTACGTTCTTAGAAGCAATGAATGCGTCCAATTGTTTTCCTTTTTCAGCTTTCGTTTCCGAAGTACGCAAAACAGATTTGCCCCTTTCAAAAATAAAATCAGGGATAACAACCGGAATCAACTCTTCTTGTGGATTGTAGCTGTGAGATGCAAAGGCAGCATAGTAAGAATTTTGAACTAGTTTAGATGTTGTGATGATGCCAATGGCATATGACAACCTAGGAGTTGTCTTGGATTTCGTGCCTTTTGATGCTACCCCCTGAATTTCTACCGTTCCGGTTTTGTAGGCGTCCTTATAAGGGAACATAAAAGCTTTGCTGACTTTAGTCTCTTCTTTAGCACTATTGGGATAATCTTCAGCCTTCAATGGAAGAGCTGGCAGTCCTAACTCGTTTTCTCCATACTTGTAAAAAGTATTGAGTGTATAAACAGTTCCTTTTTTAAGAAGCTTCACCGGTAGATTGCCTGACAGGTCAAAATTGACAGTGTCTTTGTGTACTTCCAGCGGATTTGGCTTAATTTCGAGCTTCTGCTCTTTAGCCATTTTAATCATTTGCGGAAGCGTACAACTTGTGAAAGTTAAAGTTCCGATGATCAGCAGTGAATAAACTAATTTTCTCATGGATTTGGTGTTAGTGGTCTTTTTTAAAGAATGGCAAATTTAGGTGTAAGCCTTTTTTTTTGCAATAATACTCAAAAAAATAGAAAATTCGGTGGTAGAAAGCCCCTTTGGAACGCTTATATTTGTCGTTTGAAAGAATAATCGTTGAAAAACCGATTTACTCGGGTAAAGAGTCAAATTAATTGAATTTTATGCAGTTCGTTGAGCCAATCAAACATTACTTTGAAAAACATGCGTTTGGCGTTTGCTCTGCCTTAGGAGATAAGCTCGGAATTGCAACCTCCTCGATACGGCTATTTTTTATTTACGCCTCTTTTTTGACCCTTGGGTCGCCCATTATCATCTACCTTTCCCTTGCTTTTGTCATGAATATGCGGGCGCATCTTCGGAAACGAAGTACTATTTGGGATCTCTAAAACCGCAGCTGGTTAAACTTGCTTTTGCGCAAAAGGAAATAATCTACCACCAACCAGTTGGGGTAAATCTGAGTAACATTATAATTATGGAGTTTGCTTGCCAGCCCGTTGCGTTTACGGATTTCAATTTGGATGTTCCTGAAGAAATCAAAATGAGCACGAAAAACCGCAAAAAAGTCCTTTGGTGAAGGCTGTAAAAGGAATTTGAATGCGGCTGCCCAATCCAAGACAACCCTTACGGGCAGTTTCCAAATCAATTGGGAAGTAGGCAGATGCTTAAAAATGAGACTCAATCCATTTCGAAAGTTCAAATAGGTCTTTTTTGGACTCGCTGATGACAGCGTCCCCCCACCAACGTGATAAACAGTGCTACCCCCCTCAAAATAGATCTGATAACCAGCACGCTTCAGTCGCCAACAAAAATCGATCTCCTCCATGTGCGCAAAATAGTCTTCATCGAGCCCACCCATTTCATGAAATACCGTTGATCGCACAAAATAACACGCACCAGTGGCCCAAAATATGGGAACAGTATCATCAAACTGACCTTGATCCTCTTCTAATTTGTCAAATATTCGTCCCCGGCAGAATGGATACCCCAACGCATCTAAATATCCTCCGGCTGCACCAGCGTATTCAAAATGCGTTTTGTGCCTGAATGACAAAATTTTTGGTTGGATAGCTGCAATAGTCGGATCCCTATTGAACAATGAAACGATTGGATGCAACCAACCATTGGTAACTTCTACATCTGAATTAAGAAGAACATAGTAAGTGGCTGAGACTTGTTTTAGCGCAAAGTTATAGCCACCACAGAAACCTAAATTGCGTTCGATATTAATCAACTGGACGGATGGAAAAAAACTCCGGATGAAATCAACAGAGCCATCAGTAGACCCGTTATCCGCGACAACAATCAGAGCTCCATTGCTATGTGAAATGACCGTTGGTAGAAATTGTTCTAAAAATCTCTTTCCATTATAGTTAAGGATTACAACGGCAAGCTCGGTCATCCCATCAAATTACTTAGATCAAGACCAGGAATGTTTGGCAATAATCCCTCCGTGCTTTTCTTCAATTCTTCTTTCGCTAATGCATCGGCCTTTTCAGAAGCAATATTGATAGCGGCAATCACTAAATCCTGTATGAGTATCTTGTCCGTTGACGTCAATATCGCAGAATCAATATCCAACATCACCACTTGTTTTTTTCCATTCACTGTTGCTTTCACCATACCTCCACCGGATTCCCCAACAGCAGTTACAAAAGCGAGTTTATCCTGGGCTACTTTCAGGCGCGATTGCACCTCCTTCATTTTGCCCATCATTTTCATCATGTCAAACATAGCACTATAGTTTAAGGTGCAAAGGTACGTTTTATGTTTTTGGGAAAAAGTGCAAAAATATAGATAGAGGAGAGTGAATAACTACTTCCGAAGCAATACAACTGTCCCCGTGCGTTTAAACGAGCGACCTGCTAAATCAGTGATCGTTGCTGTCCAGACATAGGACGCCAAGGGCATTGGCAACCCAAGTTGGGTGCCATCCCACGACTCATTCTTGTCAGAATAAAACACCAGCGCGCCCCACCTATCAAAAATTGATAGTTCGAGTCTAGCAATAAATTGACCCCTCAACTCAAAAACTTCATTTTCTGTGGGCCCTCTCCCATCGGGGGTAAAAGCAGTGGGATAAACTAAATTAATCGATTTAGTAAACTTTACCTCATTTGAAGTGGAAGCAATCAAACCAGCTTGGTTAGCTCTTGCAACCACCCGATAGGAAACAATCTGATTCTTTGTGTCGGGCTGATCATCAATAAATCTAGTGGCCGTGCCGGGGTTGAATGTTCGAATTAATACACCCGCTTTGTCGTACTTCTCGAGCGAGTAACTTTGAACGCCCAATCTCCAACCGGTATAATCTGACCAAGTAAGTGTTACTTCATTGCTATTACTTATCGTTCCTTGTAGCCGGATGGGACAAACCGGCTCACTGTCATCACTTTTATTTTTACATTCATCTATATAATTGATCTTATAACAAAATGAGCCATTGGTGGTATATGTGTCATCAACCAACTTAGGCGGAATTGTGGTTGAAATTAGGGTAAAAATTCCTTGATTAAAAGAACGCAGAATGGTATAGGTAGATGCCTTGAATGGAGGTTCCTGAATCCAATCTAATTGAACTCCCGATGAAGATACAACTGCACTCGTATTTAGAACGGTGGTTGGCTTAGTTGTCGTAAAAGAAATACCACATTTTTCGAGCGAAGTGCTAGTAGCCCCTCCAACAAAGGTGCTTCGAATTTGGTAGCAGTAGCTAACGTTACAATCCACATCCACATCGGCAAATGTTATCGGAGCGCCCGGAATGCCGGTATACAAATTTTTGTTGCGAAATATGTCAACCCTTGTTACCCCGGCAGACGATGTTCGCCAATCCAGTCGATTGACGTCACTGAGTAATGTAAGATCAAAATTATGACTGCACACAGGTTGTGAGAAATTTAGACTTTGGCCACTGCAGGGGTCAAACGAACTAAGCCTGAAACAGTAGTAGTTATCGTCCAATCGCAAACTCGGTATCGTAATTGTATTCACTCCATACAGTGTTTGAAACTGTTGAAAGTTGGTTGAGTTGATCGCGATTTCTAATTTGTACTGGATATTTGTTTGTGGGGTAAAATTCAATCTAAGCGTGGAAGCATCAAGGGCGGTGAGCGAAGTGATCTGTGTAGTGGGCAATACGGCAATGGCTTGAAAGGGCTTCACCAACGAATTGCAGTTGTTGGCCGCATTGAGTTTTTTGCCCCGAACCGAAATATTTCGACTGCCCGCAGTGGCGTAGGTATGTTGTGCAACCTGATTGTTACTAAATGGAATCTGGACAACGGGCGATCCATCACCAAAATCAATCGCGTACTGATCGTAACTCTTGTCAGTTACTTTAACAGAAACTTGCGAATTCGTACAGGTATATATTTCGAAAGCTGGCTGAATGTTTGGATCAACGGTAACTGTGATATCGTCATTCAAAATGCTTTGGTAAAAAACAGAAAGCTTGTAGGTTCCTGGATTTGTATAAGTAAAGGTGAACTGATTTTGTTGCTGTGTATTGTTACCTAGAAAATCCATCAAACAGGGCTTTCCGGGGGTACACTCGCCAGAAGTGATCAAATTTGCATTTGTAATCGTGATCGTGAATGGAGCGCACCCTCTCACTTGATCTACTTGAAATCGACCTAAACGGCTAACATATTGAGCTTGCCCCGCAATTGCCGAAAAAAGCATAGCCAGTAAAATGAACTGCTTTCTCACTCGTCTAGCTTTATCTGCTTCAAAAACTTCTCCGCTTCCACCATGTCGTCATGCAATAAGCGGTCTGTTTCTATAAACGGAACTGCTTCCCTAAAAGTATCTACAAATGCAGCAAGCTTGTCAGATGTCTTTGCTGGCTTTCTGAAATGCAATGCCTGGGCTGCGGTAATCAATTCAATGGCCAAAATAGAATACAAATTATTGACCACTCGAAATGCTTTTGTTGCTGCGTTGGCGCCCATACTGACATGATCTTCTTGTCCATTGGACGAAACGATCGAATCGACCGAGGCGGGGGTACAGAGTTGTTTATTCTGACTAACTAACGAAGCTGCTGTGTATTGTGGAATCATCAAGCCCGAGTTAATACCTGGATTAGCCACTAAGTAATTGGGAAGATCGCGTGATCCGGAAATTAACTGATACGTTCTTCTTTCGGATATGCTACCCAATTCTGCTAAGGCAATCGCCAAAAAATCCAGTGAAAGTGCCAAGGGTTGACCATGAAAGTTACCCGCTGAAATTATTTTATCCTCTTCCGGAAAAATATTGGGATTGTCTGAAACACTATTGACTTCTGTCAGAATAGTGTTGACGACAAATTCAATTGTATCAAGGCTTGCGCCATGTACCTGCGGTATACACCGAAATGAATACGGGTCTTGGACATGTTTTTTATACTGAGAAATAATCTCACTACCAGCAAGTAGCCGCTGAATCTCCCTAGCTACCTTGACTTGCCCATGGTGTGGGCGAATTTGATGTACGAGTTCATCAAAGGGTTCGATACGACCATCAAAGGCATCCAGCGAAAGCGCACCAATTCTATTTGCTAAACGTAGGAGTCGCTGCCCATGCAAACAACACCAAACACCGTAGGCACTCATAAACTGTGTTCCATTCAACAGCGCCAACCCTTCTTTGGCTTGAAAGTGGATGGCATTCCAGCTCAAAAGTTTTAAAACCTCGGCACTAGGATAGACTTTTCCCAGATAATGCACTTCTCCCTTACCTATTAAAGGGAGCGCCAGGTGCGCAAGAGGAGCCAAATCTCCTGAAGCGCCCAATGAGCCCATTTCAAAAATTCGAGGTAAAACACGCTCATTGAACATAGCAGCCAATCGCTCAGCCGTTTCCAACTGAACACCGGAATGACCATACGAAAGAGACTGAACTTTTAGAAACAACATGAGCAGCACAATCTCACGGGGCACCTCTAGGCCGGTACCACAGGCATGAGACATGACCAAGTTCTCCTGTAATTTTTCAAGTTGATCCTTTGGGATGTTGCGATCATACAATGATCCAAATCCGGTATTTATTCCATAAATCGGTGTGGTCGATGAGGCTATCTTTTGATCTAAGTACTCACGGCAGCGGATGATTTTCCTTTTTGAATCTTCAGATAGAGCTATTTTAGCATGGCCTTGGAGGATGCGGTCGAGGTCAGTTACCGTAATAGGCTTATCGGATATGATATATGATTCAAGGTTCATGGTTTTATGTATTCCCGCCAACACGGTACTTGGTGTTAGACACCCTCTTCATTTTCATCAAAAAATCTATTGAATCCTTTTTTAAGTAACCCCTCTTTCAAGTCTTGATCCCTCGTCCATAGTTCAGCTTCCATTTCAATGGCCAATGCTACAAAAGGTGTATCCTTCTCATCTACATCTTTACATAAATGATAGGCCGTAATAATGTGCTCCACTGCGATGAGCTCTTCGCTTACAAAATGAATTTTCTGTAAAATCTTATTTAGAAACTCAAAAATCTCTTCATCACTTGTTTTGGCTTTTTGTACAATCCGTTTCTTATGCTTGAATATCTCAACAATCAGAAAGTTAGGCGTGTAAAATTTATGCCCACTTGTCAAAAGTTTGGCTCTAGTATGAGAATCTTTTGAACGCAAAGCGGAAAAAATGATGTTTGTATCTACAATGATTGACTTCATCTGCCGCTTTTTAAAAAGCGATCTTTATTGTTTTGCCACCACTCTTTTTTGATATCTTCTCCCAAGTCAATGATGGAATCATCCATATTTACTTTTTGAGCCAGATTTTCAATACTCAATCTCTCCAGCAAATCAAATAAAAAGTCTTTATCTACAGCATTCTTATCAATACTGATTACATATCTTTTTTCTGTTGATTGGATATTTATTCCTTCCATAACCTGTTCATTTTATCGAAGATACGGTTTTTTTGTTCTCTAGTGTTTGGTATAAAAATCTCAACTGCCAACTGCCAACTTTAAACAAATATCTTTCAAAATCAACTTCTCCTGCTCTCCCTTTTCCATATTCTTTAAAGTAATCATTCCTTCTTTCATTTCATCTGAGCCAATGACAATTACAAATGGTATCTCCTTCTTGTTCGCGTAGTCCAATTGCTTTTTCAATTTAGCTACATCAGGGTAAACTTCTGTAGCGATGCTGTTTTCGCGGAGTTGGTGGGCGACATGCAATGAGTAGTGCAACGTGGCGTCATCAAAGTGTGCGATCATTACCGTGGAAGTCGCCTGCGCTTCTTTAGGAAACAGTGATAGTTCTTCCATCGCATCGTAAAGGCGATCAACCCCAAACGAAATCCCCACGCCCGAAACATCGGGCAGACCAAAGACACCCGTTAGGTTGTCATACCGACCACCACCGCTTACACTGCCAATGGCCACATTATTTATTTTTACTTCAAAAATGCAGCCTGTGTAATAGCTCAAGCCACGAGCAAGGGAAATATCAAACTCCACATTCTGCTCTTTGGCTCCAAAGCTTTGCAATAAGCTCAACACTTCTTCAAAATCGGCAATTCCTTTTTTTCCTTTTTCAGAATTAGAGAATTTTGATCTTAAGAAATCAATTTTTTGTTGAGTACTGCCTTTAAAATTTAGAATAGCAAAAACCGAGTCGATGCCTTTATCTTCAAATCCACGAGAGCGCAATTCTTCTTTTACTTTTTCTTCACCAATCTTATCCAGTTTATCAATGGCTACGAAAAGAGAAGACTCGTTTTGAGAACCCGTTAATTCAGCCAAGCCAGAAAGGATTGCTCGATGATTTATCTTGATCGTAAAATCCTTAATGTCCAATAATCTAAAAACTTCTTTGATCATCAATATGATCTCAGCCTCACAGACTAAAGAATTTGTACCCACCACATCGGCATCACATTGGTAAAATTCGCGGTAGCGTCCTTTTTGAGGTGTATCGGCTCTCCAAACCGGCTGAATTTGATACCGCTTAAACGGGAATGTGATCAGATGGCGATTCATTACTACGTAACGAGCAAATGGAACTGTAAGATCATACCGAAGTCCCTTTTCAGAGAAAATACTCTTAAGGATTGAAGATTTCAGGTCAAGGATTTGTTTGTTTCTGTCAATCAAGTATTGAATTAGTGATTCAATCGAACTATTTTTTTCACCGGACCTCTGTATCTGGCTAAATTTTTCTTTGAAATCATCAACATAGTTTTCTATGATGATTCCAAAAAGCATTCTTTCTCTATCGCTAGAAAATTTTATTGAACCTAAGACTTCCAATAGAAGCTCTTGTGAAAGATTTTCAAGCTTTCCATCAACTTGAATAATCACCTTGTCGTACAGTTCTAGAAATTGAGAGAATGATCTTTGAATTAACTTTATACAATCGCCTTTATAACTTTCAACGATATCTCCAGAATTCAATATCCTAAACAACAACTGATCCCCCTCCTCACCGTACTTTCCAGTCAGCGTAGAAAGGTTTTCCATAGCGGGCGTCTCCAATGGCTGAAATCCATACTTCTGAAATACTTTGCGGATATTGTCAAATATAAACTGTCGCTTGGCCATTTGTGCCGGGCCGAAATCGCGGGTGCCTCTGGGAATAGTGGGTTTGTCCATGCTATAAACCGCCAAATCTAAGGCTTTCGGTTAGCAGTTACCAGTTCCAAGTTGTCAGTTTTTGGAGTGAATGGACCGGAAACTGGAAACCGGAACCCGCTACTGCCTTGTATTATGAGAAATGATGCTTATTTTTGCCCCTCGTTTTTTAACCATTACACCATGTCAGTTACCAGATTAAAAAGAAAGAACCGTAAAGACAAAGCCAAATCAGCTCGTAGAAGAACAGCATTGAAGACAGAAGGCTTCAAACCAGTGGCTAAGTCGGTGGACATCGAAAAAATCAAAGAAAGCTTTAAGAAAAAAGCATAAAAAAAGGGACTGCTTTTTAGCTAGTCCCCTTTTTTTGATTCTAAAACTAAGTATTTACTCCTTATTTTTAAGCTCCTGAACTTCAGCACGGATGGCCTGTGCAATGTTTTTTAGGTCTTGCATACCCTTTCTTACGCGGGTTCCTGCTGCACTATTTGCTTTGTTATAAAACTTGTCTGCATCGCCTTCTAGTGATGCGATCAATGCTTTTAGTTCATCGAATTTTTTCATTGTTACGGTGTGTTTAGTTTTTTGTGATCTATTCCTAGTGCCAAATTAGCTAAAAACCTTCAAAAACAATCAAAAAACCCAACTTTTTAAAATTTGGTCACACTTACAAGCTCTTCCTTTTTGTAAAAACCACTATCTAACTTCGTTTTTAAGGCTGAAAACGCGGTTAGCGTCTCTTCCACATCCTTCAAAGAATGTGATGCCGTGGGGATAATCCGGAACATAATCACGTCCTTGGGCACTACGGGATAGATAACCACGGAGCAGAAGATGCCGTAGTTTTCGCGCAATTCCATGGACATATTGGCTGCCTCTCCTACTCCACCTTTAAAAAGAACGGGAGTTGGTGGTGTATTTGTTTCATTGATTGCAAAGCCTCGGTCTTTTAATCCCGTTTTTATTGCCTTCATAATGGTGTGGAGATTACTGCGAAGCTCAGGATGTTTCTTTACCAACTCCAACCTTTTCATCCCGCCAATTACTAATGGCATCGGCAGGCTCTTGGCATAAATCTGTGACCGGACACTGTACCTCAAAAACTTAATAATTTTTTTGTCACCTGCTACAAAAGCACCAATGCTGGCCATTGCCTTGGCAAATGTAGAGAAGTATAAATCGATGCCGTCTTGCACGCCCTGCTCCTCTCCAACTCCAGCACCAGTGGCACCCATGGTACCGAAACCATGTGCGTCATCAACTAACAAACGGAAATTATATTTTTTCTTTAAAGCTACTACACCTTTCAGGTCGCCCATATTACCGGACATTCCAAAAACTCCTTCGGTAATTACCAAAATCCCCCCTCCAGTCTCATTTGCTAACTTGGTAGCTCTTTGTAACTGCTTTTCAAGATTCTCCATATTATTGTGTGGGTACACAAACCGCTTGCCCATGTGAAGGCGAACACCATCAATAATGCAAGCATGGGACTCAGAGTCATAAACGATTACATCTTTGCGATCGACCAACGCATCAATAATTGACAGGACGCCTTGATATCCAAAGTTCAATAACATCGCATCTTCTTTGGATACAAAATCAGCCAACTGCTTTTCAAACTCTAGGTGATAAACAGAATTACCAGACATCATGCGTGCCCCCATCGGAGACGCCAGTCCAAACTGCGCAGCCGAATCGGCATCTGCCTTACGAACTTCCGGGTGATTCGCTAAGCCCAAATAGTTGTTTAAACTCCAGTTTAAAACAGTCTTTCCATTAAACTTCATGCGCGGGCCTATTTCGCCTTCCAATTTGGGGAAGAAGAAATAATCGTCAGGTAAGTGAGAATACTTGGCCAACGGGCCTTCTTCCATGCGGAGTTTTTCAAATAAATCAACCATTCTTTTTTCGTTTTCGGTTATAAGATACTTTACATTTAAGCCCTAAGATGTATTTGTTATTGACTAGAACTTTAAAGTGGCGCAAAAATAAGAAAATTAGATGGCAAAAATTCATAAACTTCTCAATACAAAGTTGCTTAGTCCTTGCTTAGCATAAGCACCTTTTAAATGCAGGCTAGGCGGCTCGTAAATGGGAATGGAAAACAAAGCCAAACGATCAATTAATTTTTTAACTTTGGCTTGACCGTTTCGAAAAACAATCACCTTCTCATTCTATCGAATATGATAACGAAGACCCAGCTGAAGCAATCCATTGACAACTTACCAGAGAAATTCACACTGGATGAATTGATGGACAAGATTATCTTAATTGATAAGATTGAAAGGGGCAACGATCAATCGGAAAAAGGGGAGACATTTTCTGAGGAAGAACTTGATATTGAACTGGCAAAATGGTTCAAATAAAGTGGACAAAATTGGCCGTGAATGATCTAAAAGGAATTTATGCCTACATCTCACTAGACTCCGAGAAATATGCAAAAATTCAGGTACTCAGAATCAGGAATAGAACAAGAATCCTTAGTAAACACCCTTTATCTGGGAAACCCGTAAAGGAATACAAAAGCAGCACAAACCGAGTTGATATTTTAACGATTCATCAATCAGCAAGAATACTTACTAGAAGACAAATTGAATAATGCACATGAAAAAAATCGATAAACTCCTGATCGCAAATCGTGGAGAAATAGCGCTTCGGATTATGCGAAGCGCCAAAGAAATGGGCATCAAAACGGTTGCCGTTTTTAGTGAGGCGGATCGAAATGCATTACACGTGCGATTTGCCGATGAGGCATATTGTATTGGCCCTCCGCCCTCGTCTGAATCTTACCTGCGAAAGGACAAGATTATTGAGGTTGCGAAAAAATCAGGGGCAGACGCCATCCATCCCGGCTATGGATTCCTTTCAGAGAATGAAGAATTTGCTGATTTGGTAAAAAAGGAGGGACTCATCTTTATCGGACCTTCGGCCAAATCCATGGAAACCATGGGCGACAAATTGGCGGCAAAGGAGGCTGTTTCAAAATTCAATGTGCCGTTGGTACCCGGTACCAAAACAGCAATTACAGATATCGCGGAAGCAAAAGACATTGCAAAAAAGATTGGTTATCCGATTCTAATTAAAGCCAGCGCGGGTGGCGGTGGTAGAGGGATGCGGGTAGTAGAGAATGAGGCGGATTTTCAAAATCAAATGGAACGAGCCATCAGCGAAGCAACCTCTGCGTTCGGAGATGGATCCGTGTTTATCGAGAAGTATATTATGAAACCCCGCCATATTGAATTCCAGATTTTTGGAGATCAACATGGAAATGTGGTTCATTTATTTGATCGCGAGTGTTCCATCCAACGAAGACATCAGAAAGTAGTTGAGGAAGCGCCCTCTTCTGTGTTGACTCCAGAGCTTAGAAAAAAAATGGGAGAGGCAGCCGTAAACGCAGCGAAAGCGGCTAACTATTACAATGCGGGCACCATCGAGTTTATTCTTGATGAAGACATGAGCTTCTATTTCTTAGAGATGAACACGCGCCTCCAGGTAGAACACCCCGTCACCGAAATGATCACCGGATTGGATCTCGTAAAGTTGCAAATCAAAATAGCAGAAGGAGAGAAACTCCCATTCACGCAAGAAGACCTGGCCATCCACGGACACGCCATTGAAGTGCGGGTGTGTGCAGAAGACCCTACGAATAATTTTTTGCCCGATATAGGAACATTGCAAACCTATCGCGTGCCGCAAGGACATGGTGTACGAGTAGATGGAGGTTTTGAAGAACGGATGACTATTCCCGTCCAGTATGATCCGTTGTTGGCCAAACTTGTCGTACACGCAGAAACACGCGAATTGGCCATGGATAAAATGAAACGAGCCATAGAGGATTTTGAAATAAGCGGGGTTGCCACTACACTGGGCTTTGGTCATTTTGTGATGGGGCATGAGGCTTTCCGTTCTGGCAACTTCAATACCCGATTTATTGAAAATCATTTCAAACCTGAATATTTGAACACTAAGGAAGACCCTGTTGAGGAACTTCTTGCTGCGGCCTTTGCTGTCGAGGTAATCAATGCATCTAAAGCTGAAGTGTCTACCGAGGCAACGCAATCAACCACTACCAGCAAATGGAGAAAAAATAGGTTGTAGAGATGGCAGAAATAAAACCTATTCGGGCTTGGCGATATGCGTCAACACTCGGTATCAACATAGAAGACGTAACCGCGCCCTTGTTTGATGTAGTCTCTGACAAACAGCGAGAAAAACTCTACGAAAATCCACTTAACTCTATTCACCTGTCGGTACCACAGGGTTCACATCCTGCTGAAAAAGCAAAACAATTGCTCAGCCGATGGAAAACAAATGGAACAATCCAGCAAGATGTGATTCCAGGAATTTATGTGTACTACCAATATTTTAAGTTGGCAGGCTCGTCAAAAGATTTTTGCCGAAAAGGGTTTGTTAGTCACATTCGGGCCTACGACTGGAAGGAGAATGTTATTCTTCGCCATGAGAACACAATACCTAAAGCGGTAAATGACCGAGTCGAACTTCTAGAAAAAACAGAGCTCCATGTAAGCCCAACCCATGGGCTATACACAGATCCCGCATTTGAACTTGAAGTCTATATGGATGAAGCAATCCAGATGCCCATCTACGAAACGGAGGATTACCAGGGAGTACGTGATGTGCTTGCGGTAATCCACGATGCAAAAATCATCCAACGATTCATCGATGTGATCGCTCCATTAAAAATTATTTTAGCCGATGGTCATCATCGATATGAGAGCTCATTGGAACTAAAACATCGCCTCGAAAAAGCAAATCCGAATCCGACAGGACAAGAAGGTTATCATTTTCATTTGATGTACTTGACTAATACGGAAGCGGGCGACCTGCGCATTCTGCCCACCCATCGCCTGATCAATGGAATAAAAGGTTTTAATGAAACTGATGTTGTCAATAAATTATCGACAGACTTTGAAGTCAAAGTAATTGAAAACCCAGATTCGCTTCATGAAATCATCATGGGGAAAAAATGGGCCTTTGGGATCATTCTGAAAAACCATGCCTTGAAGATTCGGCTGAAACCAGAAGCCATCTATCAAATGACGTGGCATTTTCCGGATGAAATAAAGAACCTTGATCTGACAGTACTGCATTATTTCATTATCGAACGGATTCTTGGGATTCCTGGTAAAGACCAACGCGGTTCTGACAACATTTCCTTTGAGCGGAATTTTTCGGTTTGTCTGGCAAAAGTGAATCAAGGTGAGCAACAAATGGCTATCATCACACAAGAAGTGAGCATCGAAGAGATCAAGAAAGTGTGTGCCAGTGGATATACAATGCCTCAAAAGTCAACCTATTTCTATCCTAAAGTGATTAGCGGTTTCCTGTTTAGTTCTATTAAAAAAGATGAATTTCAAACCACCTCTTATTGTCCGTTTTGAACTTATAGATCAAAATTTCTATTTTTAGGTATATGGAAACAAATCTACTTTCAAGGATTACATTAAATCCTGCAGTTTGTCACGGTAAACCAACTATCAGAAACACTCGATACATGGTAGAAAGTATATTAGAGTATTTGGCTGGTGGAGACACGATTAGTGACCTGATTAAGTCTTTCCCAGATCTCAATGAATCCGATATTCTTGCATGCATTGCTTATGCAAATCGAGTTATGAAAATGAAGGGAGCGATTCCAGAAGCTGAATGAATAGATGAATTTTTTAGTTGACGCCCAACTTCCTTTTGGTTTGAGTGTTTTGTTCACCGAGAAAGGACATGACTCAGTACATACTTCTCAGCTCCCCGACAAAAATCTGACTACTGACAATACTATTCGAATCTTATCGATACAAGAAAAGCGAATTGTAGTTACTAAGGATAGTGACTTTTTCGATTCTTATATCTTGAAAAAAGAGCCGTTCAAAGTTGTTTTTGTAAGAACTGGAAATCAAAAAACAAGTGTACTCACCAATCTATTTGCGCGCAAATTTGATCAAATTATAAAAAGCTTGGAACATGGTGGGTTGGTCGAAGTGACCATGGAACATGTAAAAATTCTTTACTAGTCAATGAACGCACCAAAACACCCCCTTATTCTCGCTTCTAGTTCACCACGCAGGCAATTTCTTCTGAAAGAAGCTGGTTTTGTGTTCACCATTGATTCGCCCGATATCGATGAATCATTTCCAGCTTCAATGCCACATGACCAGGTACCTATCTATTTGGCGGAAAAAAAAGCGAGAGCACTTTCAGCCAAAATCAATGATGAGATTGTCATTGCTGCAGATACAGTTGTGATACTGGGTGATCAAATACTCAACAAGCCAGCAAATAGAGAAGACGCAATCCAAATGGTAAGCCTCTTGAGTGGTGCAACCCATCGAGTTATCACAGCTGTCTGCTTGTTAAGCCAAACCAAAATGGTGTCATTTGACGACCGTACAGAAGTAAGTTTTGCGAAGCTGACCGCTGATGAGATTGAATTTTATATTGACACCTATAAACCTTTTGACAAAGCAGGATCTTATGGTGCACAGGACTGGTTGGGAATGGTGGGTATAGAAAGAATCAATGGAAGCTACTTCAATGTAATGGGTCTTCCCATGCATAAAGTCTACCAGCAGCTTATCCAATTCTAAAACTCATTGCAGCAGTTTTTGTCCATTCGCAAAAGGCATCAGAACTTGTTAACTTTGCTCATTCAATTTTTGTAGACAAGAAAGATGAGAAGAATCAGGAAAGTACATTTTGCGCTAATGGCATTGGTTTTACTTTGTGTATTGGCTTTTTCTCCTGCCGACCGCTATTTCGAAATCGCCAAGAACATTGACATTTTCGCCTCCTTGTTTAAGGAAGTAAACAAGCTTTACGTAGACGACATCAGTCCAACGAAAATCGCTCACACCGGAATCGATCAAATGCTTAACTCACTTGATCCTTATACCAATTACATTTCCGAAGACCAAGTAGAAGACTATCGAACACAGAATACGGGACAATATGGCGGCATTGGAGCTTTGACTAGGGTATTTAACAAAAAGACTATGGTAACCATGGTGTACGCGGACTACCCAGCGTACAAAAACGGTCTTCGAATAGGAGATGAAGTGATAAAAATGGATGGTATAGAGCTTTCCAAGTTATCTCTGGAAGAAGCGAATCACCTCATGCGAGGACAAGTGGGGACGCCTGTTAAACTCTCGATTAAAAGGTACGGACAAGATCAGCCATTCGATCTTGAGTTTAAGAGAGAAAAAATAAAGATCAACAATGTCCCTTACTCAGGCATGCTGGCCGATGATGTGGGTTATATCCAGCTGACCGAATTTACACCTGATGCTGGTAAAGAAGTAAAAACTGCACTGGTCAGTTTAAAAGAAAAAGGTGCAAAAAATATCATACTTGACTTGCGAGGAAATCCAGGTGGTCTTCTGTTTGAAGCGGTCAATATATGCAATCTCTTTGTCCCCAAAGGCAAAAAAATTGTCGACACAAAGGGCAAGCTGGCAGAACACAATGTGACGTACGAAACCTTAAATAACCCTGTGGATACTGATATCCCAGTTGTAGTATTGATTAATCGTGGTAGTGCTTCAGCATCTGAGATTGTGGCGGGCACACTACAGGACTACGACAGGGCTGTCATAGTCGGTGAACGGTCATTTGGAAAAGGTCTGGTTCAACTGAGCAGACCACTCCCTTATCATGCGCAGGTAAAAATTACCACTGCCAAATATTATACTCCTACGGGCAGGTGCATTCAAGTTTTAGACTATACACACCGGAGAGAAGATGGCAGTGCGGGTTCTGTTCCAGATTCGTTAAAAAAGGAATTCAAAACCTCTAAAGGAAGAAAAGTGTATGACGGTGGAGGCATTGATCCGGACGTCAAATTACCAGCCCAAGAAGCCTCTTCGATTACTCAGGCGCTTCATGTAAGTGGTTTTATCTTTGACTATGCGACACAATACGCGTTTAGCCATTCGACTATCCAAGACCCGAAAACTTTTGCGTTAACCGACAAGGAGTATGACATTTTTGTACAATGGATGAAAGATAAAAACTATACTTACCATACTGCACTTCAAAGCGAATTGACTGCCTTGGAGGAAGAGGCTAAGAGAGAAAAGTACTTCGATCAACTAAAGCCATCGATCGAAACGCTACAAGCAAAATTAAAAGAAAGTCGAAAAAACGATCTGATGAACTTTAAAGATCAAATCAAAACTTTACTAGAAGAGGAAATTGCTGCTCGATACTATTTAGAAAAAGGCGCTGTTGAGGCAAGATTTAAATATGACGATGAAATTAAAAAGGCCGTAGCTATTTTTCACGATCAATCCTTCTACCAAAAAATTCTTGGCAGCAATTAATCGATGCGGATAGCTGGTTTATTCTCTTATAAGTTTGGTGTAATTTCTGTAGTTGGGTCACTGATCCTAATCGTGCTGATGGATTCTTGCCTGCAGTTTCGAATGAGCAAGAAAGAGATTAACTCGTATTTTGAAAAGAAAGAAAAAAAAGGAACGCTTCACCAATATGAATTTGATCACCAGAAAATAAACTATTTGAAGGTAGGCGATGAGGCTTTGCCATTGGTTGTGTTTGTGCATGGATCTCCAGGCTCATTGAGCGCTTTTATCGATTTTATGGCCGATACAGTCTTGCTCTCAAAGGCTCAATTGATAACCGTTGATCGCCCCGGATTTGGCGAATCCAATTTTGGCTATGGAGAAAAATCAGTGGCGCGACAATCATCTTTCTTGAAACCATTGATAGAAAAAAACAAACTAAACAGGCGTGTCATTCTGGTCGGTCACTCAATGGGCGGCCCCGTTATTGCTAGAATGGCAATGGACTATCCAGAGCTCATTGATGGCCTCGTGATTGTAGCCGGATCCATAGATCCGGATCTGGAGCCAAATGAAACCTGGTTCAGGGCTCCGTTAGCAACGCCTTTTTTGCGCTGGATATTACCAAGATCCTTTCGGGCATCGAATCAGGAAATCTATCATTTGAAGCCAGAACTTCAAGAGATGCTTCCTTTGTGGAAAAAAATCAAGGCTTCTACGATTGTGATTCAGGGAAAGAAAGACGTGCTTGTCGACCCTGCGAATGCTGACTTCGCAAAGAAAATGATCATCAACGCGCCAGTAGAATTAGTGATGATTGATGACATGAATCACTTTGTTCCATGGAGCAACCCCGAGCTCATCAGGAGTGCCATTCTCAAGCTTATCCATTCAACTCGCTAATACATTTCTAACTCGCTCTGTACTCTTACTCATCCCGAAGAGTCTTCGTTGGATTTAACATCGCAGTGCTAATGGTTTTATAGCCTACAGCAGCCACTGCTATTATAACCATCATAGTAATTGACAGTAGAAGAGTTACCACATTCAGTTTCATGTAGTATTCCCATATTGAATCCATTAAGGCATCCGCTGCAAAATAGCCAGCCGCGCCACCTATCACTGTAGCGATACCTAAATTGACAACAAACTCAAAATTGATAACACCTGAAATGTTAGCTACAGAAGCACCGAGTACTTTACGCACCCCAATTTCTTTCATTTTCTTTTCGATATTAAGCGATACAAGCGTGTAAAGGCCAATGCCCGTCATCAATGCCGCAAAAAAACCAAGGAAACCAAACATCACAGAAACGTTTTTATTGATCTCATTTGTCTCTTGCAACTGTTGATCAATCCACTGACCTGTGTACAAGGTGTTTGGGAATACCTCTTTCCACTTCTTCTCCATGTCATCATTTACAGACGCCATCTTAGCAGGATCTACCTTTACCAACAATTGCTGATACTTGTCTTTACTTGCGTAGCGAAGCATCAATGGCTGAATGGGTCCCCACAAGGCTTGCGTGTAGACGTTTTTGACAACACCTACAACATAGAGCTGAACAGTATCCATCCATACCACCCGTTTTCCAATTGGGTTGTCTTTCCACCCATATTGTTTTACAAACTCCTCGGTTACGAGAATAGATTCCTTTCTATCGGTTTCAGAATCCTTTAAAAATTTTCGGCCAGACAACAACGTCATGTCCATCACCTCCAGGTAATTATCACCTATATCCATGATGTCAACTTCCCGCTCAATAGATTCATACTTAACGGGATCATTGTAACGCGAATTTGCTACATGGTGGCGTGTGCCTGCAATCAACTGAACATCTTTGTTAGAGGAGAGTGCCTCACGGTACGTGTTATAGGAATTCTCATTGTTAACCCAAGTGGAAATAACACCGTGAGTGACAAAGCCCAAATCATAATTTTTTTGGTACTCACCATTTTGATAAAAGGCAACACCCATGATGATTGCTAATAACGAAATGACAAACTGACCTCCTAACAAAATACGGGTAAACCAATTGGTGCCTCCAAACTTTGCTTTGCCTTTTAGAATGCTTACCGGCTCGAATGACGTGATGTAAAATGCCGGGTAGGAACCAGCAATGAGTGCAGTGGCAACTAAGAGAAGTACCAAGAACAAAAGGAATCCAACATTCTCGGTGTAACTTAGATTAAGATCCAACCAGGTCCACATATTATCATAGGCTGGCACTAACCATTCGGCCATGAGCAGCCCTGCGAGCAAACCGAGAAAACAAAGAATCAAATTCTCTCCGAGAAATTGCATGATCAATTGTTTACGAAGGCTACCCATCACCTTCCGTATGCCAATTTCTTTAAGTCGTTTGCCGGAAATGGCAATAGATGTATTGGTAAAATTGAAACAAGCTAACAATAACAGCAAGACCGCCATAATAGCTGGTGCTGTAATAGCTTCGTCTGGAATTCCACCACCCAGGTAATCACTATCTAGGCGAGGGTTCGCGCGATTGCGTTGCATCAAGCCTACGAAATTTTCAAGATAGTATTCGGAGATCTTAAAGTCTTCCCGTACTTTATTTTGGGGTTCAATGTATTGTTGCAATTGCTTCGTGACAATAGCAACTTTAGCGGGATCTTCGATCTTCAGGAACAGCACGTGCGCCCAACGCTTCCAGTTTGTTTCGCTTAACTCTTTGTCCAAATTTACATCCCAAAAATTATCAAACAGGGTAATCACGTCAAAACCAAAACTGTTGTTTTGTGGAGGTTTTTTGAAGACTCCACCTATTTCAAACTCCTTCGGTCGTCTCACACCATCAGCACCCAATACAATTTGCGTCAACAACTGACCTACTACATCTTCCTTATTGAAATACTTTTTTGCAATCTTGTCACTAATAAAAACTTTACCCTTGTCGTAAAAATTTGAGTAGGATCCGTATTTGAGTTGGAAAGTAAACAAATCAAAAAACGCAGAGTCTGCATAGGCCATTTGATCTCCAAATACTTCTTCGCCAATCCGCATATCGCAATACGAAGACATGTAGCGAACCGTCTTATCTACCTCTTTTATATTCTGCTTGATGAAACTGCCCAAAGGCATGGGAGCCATTCCAAAACGATTCTTCTTCCCCTGAAACTCTCTCCAAAACTGAACGCGATAAACGCTTTGTGCTTTATCATGTATTTTGTCCCAGTTAGAACTATAACCCCAGTTCAGATAAGCGGTAATGCAACAAGCGATGGCGAGGCCCATCCCAAAGACGTTGATGAAAATAAACAACTTGTTCTTCATCAAATTGCGGAAAGTAATGAGGAGGTAATTTTTTATCATAGTGATTGTATTGAATAAACTAAAAATGCAAAATACTTCTGCGGGCTGGTTAAAATTTCTAAACTATTCATCTCTTAATACAAGAGCCGGATTCAATCGGGTTGTTTTAAAAAGTTTATAGCCAATGGATAGAACAGAAGCCACTATAAGAATGGCTGCTGCAATGATCATTGACCGAATACTTACCGTTTGGTAATAATCCCAAATGCTCTCCATAAAAATAGAGGACAGCCAATAGCCCAAAAATCCACCACCTACACTTGCGATCAACAAAATGACAACAAACTCACGATTGACAATAGCTGTAATATTCCAGGTAGAAGCGCCAAGTACTTTTCGCACTCCAATTTCTTTCATCTTTTTTATGATGTTCAATGACACCAATGTGAATAATCCCGTCACTGAAAGCATTAATGCTACTAATCCCAAAAAGCTAAACATCTTAACTAGGTTTTTATTAACTGTATCTGCCTCTACCATTTCCCGATCCATAAACCTACCCTCATACATCTTCTCTGGAAATAGAATTTTCCATTTTGCCTCCATGAATTTATTAATGTCAACCAGTTTATCTGCATTTGCCTTTACCAAAATGTGATTCACATTGTCTTTGGGTGCATATCGAAACATCACTGGATCCATCTTTTCCCATAGCCCGTTGGTGTATATGTCTTTTACCACACCGACTACATAATACTTGACAGTGTCCAGCCAAATAATTTCTTTGCCAATTGGATTTACTAAACCGAGTTTACCTGCAAGACCTTCGGTGATAATCACAGATTCTTTTCGATCTGTGGCAGATTCAGACTCAAAATTTCTTCCCTCTTTTAATGTAATTCCTATGGTAGGAATATATTCCGCACTTACATCCAAAATATCCACTTCAATTTCTTTGTCCTCGTGCTTTATGGGATCGTTAAAACCAGAGGCATACAAATGGGTTTGAGAGCCAGTGATTGAAAGAATATCAGGATTTTCAGCGAGTGCATTACGATAGGTTTCATATTCCGAACGTCCATTTACATTCGTGTAAACCACACCCTTTCTATCAAAACCCATGTCAAAGTTACGCTGAAAGGTGGCGTTATCAGTAAATGCGAAACTACATACTATACCTGCGAGTGAAATTGAAAATTGAAGACACAACAACACACGTGTAAACGCATTAGTGCCCCCAAATTTTAATGCGCCCTTCAATATGCTGGCCGGCTCAAATTTACTGATGTAAAAGGCGGGATAACTTCCAGCAAGCAAACTGGTAAAGATCAATGTGAGGACCATGAAGATCAAAAAATTGGGTCGTCCAAAGTAATTTGTAGCCATGTCAAAATCCGGCCAGAGCTTGTTGAATGCGGGGAGTAGAAGAAACTCACCAATGAGAATTCCTACGATTAAAGCAAAAAAACATATCAAGGTAGTTTCACCAATAAACTGAGCGATCAAATCCTTTCGCGTGCTGCCCATTACCTTTCGAATTCCAATCTCTTTCAATCTACGAGATGAAATGGCAACAGCCGTATTGGTAAGATTGAAGATGGCAATTAACAAAACAAATAAACCCATCAGACCAATACCAATAACAGCGGCTAAAGGTGATCCATCGCGCGTCCATGTTCCGTTTTTATCCGCATAGCTATCGCGCACTGCCATCCCAACAAAAGGCTCTACCAGAAAATATTTAATCATAAAATCTTCTCTGATTTTATTATTGTTTTCAGTGTACTGTTTCAACTGCTCTTGAACAGCAGCTACCCTGGCGGGGTCCTTTATCTGAACAAATAGATTGTTTCTGTACTTCCAGCTATTTTCATTGAAGTCGCCCTTTGCAAATTCAAACATATTGTCATAATGAGAATAAGCCTGCCCACCAAAACTTGAATTACTCGGTTGCTTTTTGAAAACGCCTGCCACCACATACTCTTTCTTTTTACCGCTGTCAAGTAACTGAGTCATTGGCTTGCCAAGGGCTTGTTCTTCTCCAAAATACTTCCTGGCTAACTCGTCACTTATGCAAATCTCATTGCGATTCTTTAGTTCTCCATTGCCGGCTACAAACTCGAACGTAAAAAGTTTGAAGAAACCCGAGTCCACATAAGTAAGGTTGCTATTGAAAAGTTCTTCTTTGATACGGAAGTTACCCCCGTCAGGAGAAAATCGAACAACGTTGTCAACATCTGGCACATTTTTTTTGATGGCGTTGCCAAGAGCAATTGGAGCATGACCAAATTCAGTTAATTCGTTTTGAAATTCGCGAACAGAACCCACTCGATAAATGGATGATGCATTTTTATGCATTTCATCAAATCCTGCGTTGTGATCGTAGTTAAAAAAACCAATAATACAGCAGGCAATGGAGATAGCTATGCCAAAGATGTTGATGAACAAGTACAACTTGTTCTTCATCATACTTCGAAGAGTAATCAACAGAAAATTCTTAATCATGGGGGTAGCTTGGGTGCGTTTAATAGACGACTCTAATGAAACAAAGGTTGCTTCTCGATGCCAATAAATATGCCAATAGAAAAAAGGCAGTATTGGTCTACTTCTCTCATCTTCTCGTTCTTTCGATGTTCAATTTTGAACAGAGAACTGTACGAAACTATCCCTCAAAAAGAAAACCCACTTCAATGAAAATCGAAGTGGGTTTCTTAACCTAAACCTATGAAATTATATATGGAATTGCTCCTTAATATTCTCGGTTACTACCTTACCATCAAACAAGTTAACGATCCGGTGTGCGTAGTTGGCATCATAAGGAGAGTGCGTCACCATGATGATCGTAGTACCCTCCGCATTCAATTCTGAGAGTAACTTCATCACCTCTTCGCCATTGGCGGAGTCCAAGTTACCAGTAGGCTCATCGGCCAATATCACCTTAGGTTTAGCAACAATGGCTCGAGATATCGCCACGCGCTGCTGCTGACCACCTGATAACTGCTGAGGAAAATGATTTCTGCGGTGCATAATATTCATGCGTTCCAGCACTTGTTCCACTCTTTTCTTGCGCTCGTCAGAGGGAACTTTCATGTACAACAAGGGAAGTTCTACATTTTCAAAAACGGTCAATTCATCGATCAAGTTGAAGCTCTGGAATACAAAGCCGATAGAACCTTTACGCAATTGTGCACGCTGACGTTCAGAGTATTTGGCCACTTCACTTTCGCCAAAATAGTACTCACCACCCGATGGATTATCCAACAGCCCAAGGATATTCAACAAAGTAGACTTGCCACAACCGGATGGACCCATGATAGCCACGAACTCACCATCTTTGATCTCCATGTTGATGCTGTTCAAAGCAGTGGTTTCCACTTCTTCGGTGGTGTAGACTTTTTCGAGATTCTTTAGTTTGATCATGTGGGGTATGATTTTAAGTGTGATGGTTCTGTTTATGATATAGTTTTATTGGATACTTTTTTTTTCTAAGATGGTTGCATCATTAGACGCTAAATTTTTTAATTAGTTGCATTAATCTAAAAGTAATACTTCGTTGTTGCCAAAATTTTCATAAGAAGAAGTAATTACACGATCGCCTGGCTTCAAACCTTCCAACACCTCAAAAAATTCGGAGCCCATTTTTCTACCCAACTTCACATCTCGCTTAACTGCCTTACCCTCTCCATCCATAATGAAAACCCAATTACCACCAGTGTCTTTGTAAAATCCACCGATAGGGAGCAAGAGTTCTTGAGACGGTTGTCCAAGCTCAACTCGCATTCGCAGGGACTGGCCTCTTCTTATACCTTGAGGTGTTTCTCCAACAAAATTCATATCCACTTCAAATCTTCCGTTTGTAATGTTTGGATAAATGTAGGTGATCGACAGCTGGTAGGTCTTTCCCGCGAAGTCTGTGGTTGCCGGAAGGCCAGCCGAAATTTTTGGCAGGTACAATTCATCAATCGGAACTCGTACTTTAAAACTACCTACAATATCTACCTGCCCGAGGCGCTGCGCTGTACTTACTGCCTGCCCAATTTCCCAATGCGGAGTTGAAAGTTGCCCATCAATTGGAGACTTAATCAACAGGTTATCCAGAATCTTGCTAACTCCGTCTAAACTCAACGTCATTTGCTGTTCGGACTTTGTTACTGCTTTTAATTGTCTAATACGATCGATCGAGTCATTTCTGTACACTTCATATGTTATTCGCTTACGCTCAATATTGTATTTGTAGTCAGCTTCAGTTCTTTCAAAGTCTTGTTTGGCAATCAGCTTCTTTTCAAACAACTGTTTCTGTCTGCGGTATTGCGGCTCGAGAATTTGAAGCTGATTATCAATCAATGCGAGTTGCTGACGTTGATCTAAATCGTTTCGCATGATATTTAGTTTTGTCTCGCGTGCACGATTAATGCTTTCATTAAAAGAAGCTTCTTGCTGTAGTACTGACAGCTCGCGATTCAAGTTAGTGAGCTCTAATATCACATCTCCCTTTTTCAGCATCGCTCCGCTTTCACGAACAATGTTTCTTATGTTACCGCCTTCAATGGCATCTAAATAAACCGTGCGACTTGGCTCTACAATTCCAGTTTGAGGAATGTATTCTTTAAACTGCCCCATCTTCACTTCCGAAATCGTGATCTTATCTTTTTCGATTTTCAATTTCGAACGCCTGTCAGCAAAAATGAACTGATACCCAATGAACCCAACCAATAATGCAATCCCGGCAAAGGTTCCAATGCGCTTAAATGTCCAGTACTTCTTTTTTATCTGTTTGTCCATTGTTTGCTATCCATTTCGGTCACCTATTGCCAACAAGTGTGCCAACGACCCTTTTCACGACTTCAGGGCCTATTTGAAGCTTTTTGAGCAAAATATCCGTTCACATGTGAACTTAACTGTTCGATTGCGGACGATAATTAATACATTTGAATGCATTAATTGAGCAAATTAGAGCGTTTGAAAGGTATTGGCCTTTCGGTATCAATATTGTGTTTGATGGGTAAAATCAAGGCTTCAAGCTTCAGGCTACAAGCCACAAGCTGATCATCAGAACTGAAACAGCTTGCAGCTTGAAGCCTGTGGCCTAAATCTTAATGGAAAAAAATATGTCTGAATCAAAGCAAGGAAAAATCTTAATTGTAGACGATAACGAAGATTTATTGAAAGCCGCCAAGATGTACCTCAAGCGGCATTTTGCTCAGGTCGATATTGAAAAAAATCCGGAGGCACTGCCCGGCCTGATGAACCAGGAAGACTACGATGTGATCTTATTGGACATGAACTTCACGAAAGACGTAAGCAGTGGTAGCGAAGGGTACTATTGGTTGGAGAAAATCCTAAGTATCGATCCCTCGGCAGTAGTCGTTCTCATTACCGCCTATGGCGATGTGCAGATGGCCGTGAAGGCGATTAAAGCAGGCGCCACTGATTTTGTATTGAAGCCCTGGGAGAATGAAAAGTTGCTTGCCACATTATACTCTTCCATGCGCTTGCGCGAATCGCGAGATGAAATTGAGACGCTAAAGATTAAGAACCACGAAATCAATAACACCATCAACGAAAAGTTTCGCGACATCATAGGTCAAAGCCAATCTATGCAGCGCATCTTTCAAACGATTGAGCGGGTGGCGCAAACGGATGCCAACGTATTGATTTTAGGCGAAAACGGAACGGGAAAAGAATTGATTGCTCGCGCAATTCACAGTAATTCCATTCGAAAAAGCGAATCATTTATCGGTGTCGATCTCGGTTCGATCACCGAAACACTTTTTGAAAGTGAACTATTCGGTCATAAAAAAGGATCCTTCACTGACGCGAAGGAAGATCGTCCGGGAAGATTTGAACTAGCAAACAAAGGCACATTATTTTTAGATGAGATTGGTAATCTTTCGATGCCTTTGCAGGCCAAACTGTTGAGTGTTTTACAAAATAGAAAAGTAAGCCGTGTAGGATCCAATAAAGACACCGCCATAGATTTACGATTGATCTGCGCTACCAACATGCCGCTTTATGACATGGTAAAAGAAAATCGCTTTCGGCAAGATTTACTCTATCGTATCAACACCATCGAAATACAAATTCCTTCGCTCCGCGATCGTCTGGAAGATATTCCGTTGCTGGCCAATCATTTTTTAAAGCACTATTCTGTCAAATATGGAAAGAGTGTGAGCAAGATTAGTGAAGCGGCCATGACGAGGATGAACAAACACCCTTGGCCTGGAAATATCAGAGAACTGCAACATTCACTAGAACGTGCGATCATTCTAAGCAACTCCACGGTATTGCAACCAGAAGATTTCAACTTCACCGTTTCGAGCAATAAAGAAACCGAACAATCCATGAATCTGGATCAATACAATTTGGATGAAGTTGAAAAACTGCTGATCCGAAAAGTGTTAAAGAAATACAATGGCAATATCACACAGGCTGCCTCAGAATTGGGGTTGACACGATCATCACTCTATCGCAGACTTGAAAAACATGGGCTTTAAATATTTGAAAATTAATCAATTTGAAAATTTGAAGATGCAAAAACCCAACAACAGCCTCAATGCCAATCAGCACAAATAGATTCATTTTCAAATTAACAAATTTTCAAATTTTCAAATTCTAAAATGCTTTTCAACGACTTTCGTTTTCGGGTAGCGTTCCGGGTAGGCCTTCTGGCATTATCGGTTGGGCTGGTGATGTTTATGGTAAGTCGCCCCAATATGTTTTTTGCCGCTGGGCTCACCGTTTTGATTATCGTTTTTCAATTGTTGGAGTTATACCGCTTTACTTCACAAACCAATCGCAAGCTTACGCGCTTTCTGGAATCGGTTAAGTATTCTGATTTTATTTCCGGATTCGCCAACGATAATAAATTAGGCAAAAGCTTTCGCGAGTTAAATACGGCTTTCAACGAAGTGCTAGAAGCCTTTCGAAAAGCACGATCTGAGAAAGAAGAAAGTTGGCAATACCTAAACACGGTGGTGCAACAGGTACGTACAGGAATTTTATCTTTTGACGCGGATGGCGATGTACAATTGATGAATGCCAATGCCAAACGGTTTATTGGTGTGAGTAATCTGAAGAACCTAAAAGAACTTCAGGCCATCAACCCCAAACTGTATGAATCGTTGAGTGAAGCCGAACCAGGAAAAAGTACATTGTACAAATCCGGTAACGAGTTTCAGTTGACTATACAAGCTACCGAACTTCGCATCCGAGGGAACACCGTAAAGTTGGTGACGTTACAAAACATTCAGACTGAATTGCAAAAACAAGAGCTGGAGGCTTGGCAAAACCTCACGCGTGTACTTCGGCATGAAATCATGAATTCAATCACTCCCATCTCTTCACTTACCTCCACGATGCGCGAAATTCTGGAAGAAGATTTAGTAAAGAAAGAAAGTCACTATGAACTAAAGGGAGAAGCGGCTGATGATTTGCGTGAGGGCCTAGGCACCATTGAAAACAGAAGCAAAGGGTTAATACAATTCATTGATGCGTACAGAGAATACACTTCTTTACCGCAACCCAAACTCAAAACGGTAAAGTTAAAAGACCTACTAGAAAACGTAGCCAACCTGATGAAGCCCGAGATAAAAAAATCGGCTATTCAGTTTTCGCTTATCTGCCAATCCGATTACTTGACCATAGAAGTAGACGAAGAAATGATTAGTCAGGTTTTAATCAACCTTCTTAAAAACGCATTTGAAGCGCTCAATCAAACAGAAAATCCAAGAGTAGAGTTGATCGGATTATACACTGGAAACTCGATTATTGTTCAAGTGACCGATAACGGTCCGGGTATAATCCCTGAAGCCATTCAACGGATTTTTGTTCCCTTCTTTACCACCAAAAAAACCGGGTCCGGTATCGGTCTAGCGCTTTCCCGACAAATCATGCAGATGCACAATGGCTCATTGAGTGTGGAGTCAGAGCTGGATGTAAAAACAGTTTTTACACTTCGTTTCTAATTCATTCATCACCGTACTCCAATTTCATCTTTTTGATTCTGTCTTCTAGCTTTTCAGAAGTCAGCTTCTCTCGGGTTCTATCCACCATGATCGGAAACGCGAAAGGAGTTGGCTTTTCTGGTTCTGTGATGATTATCTTTTGCGTACCTATTCTTTCCAGCGCTTGCCGCAATCGTGCTTCTTCTAATTGAAAGTCCATGACTTCCTCTAAGGATTGAAGTAACAATAGATTATCTGACTCATATTCATGAAATACATTGAAAAAAAGTTGTGACGAAGATTGAAGATGTTTGTCTTTCATTCGTTTGCCGGGCATTCCTTTAAATACCAATCCGGAAATCGCTGCGATATCTCGAAATTTCCTCTTCGCCATCTCGGTCGAGTTGATACTCGCATAAATATCGGTCGACAAATTTTCCATTCCCAACACATTGGTTTCAACTGCTTCAAAAATAGGAATGGGCTGGTCGGACAATAGTTCAAAACCATAGTCATTCATCGCAATGGAAAAGGTGATGGGAAGAATTTTAGCTATGCGGTACGCTACCAACGCGCCCAGTCCCTCGTGTACATTTCGCCCTTCGAAAGGATACATCAATACATGGTATCCTTCACTGCTTTGAAAATATTCAATGAGAAATTCACTTTTGGTGGGAAGATGCGAACGGTTCTTTTGCAAATCCATCAACGGTTTTAAGAAACGCATCTCATCATCCGATTCGCTATTGCTGGCGGATTCATCTATCTTCAATCGGATCATTTCGCTTAATTGAGATGAAAGCGGCATCCTTCCTCCCTGCCACGAAGGAACCTTACCCGATTTGCGTTTTGATTTTCGGACATGCGCTTCCATTTCTTTGATGCGCACCAATTCTAAACATTGCCCGGCAAACCAAAATACATCACCGATGTGCAAACTGGAAATAAAATACTCTTCGATAGTGCCCAGGTATTTTCCGGTAGCATATTTTACGTGCATCAGTGTGTCGCCAACAATGGTTCCAATACTTAACCGATGCTTATGGGCAATCTGTTTGCTCTCTACTTTATACACACCATCCTGCACCATCACTTTCCGATATTCGTCATAGGCCGTAAGCGCCTCACCCCCCGAAGTGATGAAATTCAAACACCATATCCATTCCTCATCTGTAATCGATGAATAACTAACCGTGCCTCTTAGCTCACTCAAAATTTCTTCAGGCCTGAATCCATCGCCCACCGCAAGCGTCACAAGGTATTGCACCAGCACATCAAACGATCGAATGTATGGGAAACGATCTTCTACAATTTTTTGATGGATCGCTTCGCGTAAAGCTGCTGCTTCCGTCAATTCAAGTGAGTTGGTTGGTAGAAAATAAATTCTACTAGTAGCCCCGGGCTGATGCCCACTCCTACCAGCCCGTTGTAAAAACCGGGCAACACCTTTTGGGCTTCCCACTTGTATGATCGTTTCTACGGGACGAAAATCAACGCCCAAATCTAAACTCGAAGTGCAAACAACAGCCTTCAGATTTCCTTCATGCAGTTGATCTTCCACCCAATTTCTGGTGACAGCACTAATCGACCCATGATGCATGGCTAGTATACCCGACAGTTCAGGGGCTTTGGCTAATAGTTTCTGATACCAGATCTCTGCAAAGGAGCGTGTATTTGTAAATATTAACGTGCTCTTGCTGTTGTTAATGATGGGGATGACTTTGTCGAGTAATTGAATTCCCAAATGGCCCGACCAGGGCATTTGCTCCAATTCATCGGGGAAAATGGAAATGATCTCTACCTTCTTCTCAATCTGCGCTTTGATGACTTTGAACCGATTTGCCTCGTACAAATTTCCCAGTAATACCTGCAACGATTGATCCATATTACCGATGGTAGCCGAAATACCCCACACTTTGAGTGAAGGGCAAATTCCTTTCAATCGAGAGAGTGCCAACTCCATCAATACGCCACGCTTAGAGCCAATGAGTTCGTGCCATTCATCCACTACAATGGCTCGTAAGTTTTCGAAATAGGCAGTCCCACCTTTTTGCGAAAGGAGTAGGTGTAAACTCTCGGGTGTTGTGATAAGAAATTCCGGAGGATTCTCCTTTTGCTTGGCTCGTTCCTTTGTCGATGTATCGCCTGAGCGAACGCCCACTCGCCATTTGGTGCCCAGCCCCTTAGTCGCCTTGTTAGCTGAGAGTTCAATTTCTTTCGCCAGTGCACGAATGGGCGTTATCCAAATTGCACGAGGGCCTTTTGACTTGCTGCTTGCGCTAGGCTCCAATAAAATAGGAACAAGAAGCGAGTATGTTTTCCCGCTGCCGGTTGGGGCGTTCACTAGCCCGCTATAACCGTCCGAGTAGGCTTTCCATGCCTCCCGTTGAAATTCGAATGAACTCCACCCCTGGCTCTTAAACCAGCTCTCCCCTTTTTCCCAAATAGTAGGATCCATTCAATTATTTAATCGGCTCAAAGTAACAATTTATATTTTTGGGTGTTTTTGTTTAAAGTTTGGGACTAAAATATGGGCAAATATTCAATAAAAGAGTTAGAACAGCTTTCGGGGATAAAAGCCCACACCATTCGTATCTGGGAAAAACGACACCGGCTTATTGAGCCAAAGCGATCGAACACCAACATTAGGTCTTACTCGGATGATGACTTGAAGAAAATCATCAACGTAGCTGTGCTCAACAACAACGGTGTAAAAATTTCTAAAATAGTGCAGTTGAGCCTTGCTGAAATAAACCAGCAGGTGGTAGATCTGAGCGAGTCTAAAAATGACATCGACATCTATATCGAGCAGCTGATCGTGGCGATGATCGACATGGAAGAAGAGGTGTTTGAGAAGCTGTTGGGGTCGCTAACTCTTAAATACGGTTTCGAAAAAACCATGTTAGAGATTGTGTATCCCTTTATGGAAAAGATAGGTGTTCTTTGGTTGACCGATAATATAACACCAGCTCAGGAACACTTTATCTCACACCTGATCCGTCAAAAAATTATCGTAGCCATTGATGCGCTGCCCCTAGCGCCAAAAACCGAAAGGAAAGCAGTGTTGTTTTTGCGAGAGACTGAAATTCACGAGTTAGGTCTGCTTTTCTATCATTACATGATCAAAAAGATGGGAATACGGACTTATTATTTGGGGCAAACAGTACCACACAAATCACTAATATCGGCTTGTGGAGAGCATCAACCCGACTTGATAATAACAGCTCTAACGGCTGGACCAAAACCGTCTGAAATGCAAAAGTACCTCGACCAACTTTCGGCCGATTTCCCAAATTCCAGGATCTTAATTACGGGTTATGCATTGAAAAAAGCGGATGTTAGCCCGCCAAAAAACATATCAATCTTTCCTAACGTGTTGGTTCTTAAAGATTTACTTGGCAAAAATTAGGTGTTTATTCTTTTGTATAATTAATTAAACAAAATGTTGCCTGAGTCATTTAAATAAGTAATTTTGTTCATCGTTTCACATAAATAAATGAACAAAATGACAGCAATTGACTTCGATCAGCAGCTTGCCAGCATGAGGCCGACACTTAGAAGTTTCACGCACCGCTTCACTCGTGATAGAGAGGAGTCGCTGGATTTAGTACAGGACACCATCCTGAAAGCATTAACCTACCGTAAAAAGTTTCGAGAAGACACTAACCTAAAAGGTTGGCTCTTCACGATCATGCGAAATACATACATCAATAATTATCGCAAGTCAAAGAGAGAAAGAACTTCCACTGACAGTACCAAAGAACTATACCACCTGAATGTGGAAGACATTCATACCTTCAACCGTCCGGAAGGTAGCATTGAGTTCAAGGAAGTGTGGAGAAATGTCAATTCGGTGAAGGACGAGTTGTTGATTCCTTTTAAAATGCACACGACAGGCTATAAGTACCATGAAATTGCAGAGCATTTGAAACTTCCCATTGGAACTGTAAAAAATAGGATTTTCCATGCTCGCAAAGAGATCCAGAAAAAATTAACGGGCTACGAATAGGATAAATTCTGTTCTCATTTTTTAAAATCCTTTCAACACTGAAAGGATTTTTGTGTTTTAAGGGGTATTATTGATGATGAAAAAAGTAGCAATCATTGGTTCAGGATTCGCAGGGTTGGCGGCTGCATCGTGCCTTGCCAAAAATAAATTTGATGTAACCGTCTTTGAAAAAAATGCATCGGCTGGTGGCCGAGCACGTAAGTTTGAAACCGATGGCTTTGTCTTTGACATGGGACCTAGTTGGTACTGGATGCCGGATGTATTTGAAAAGTACTTCGCCTTGTTCGGGAAAACGCCTGCTGATTACTATGAGCTGAAACGGCTTGATCCCTCCTACCGCGTATTTTTTTCCGAGACCGATCACAAAGACATTCCTGCTGGAGAAAAAGCATTATTAGATTTTTTTGAAAGTATTGAGAAAGGAAGCAGCGTTCACCTAACTCAATTTTTGAAGGAAGGAAAATACAAATATGAAATTGGAGTCAATAAGCTGGTTTACAAACCCGGATTGTCCATTTTGGAACTTGCTGATCTTGAATTACTAAAGGGTGCATTTAAGCTACATGTTTTTGAATCTGTTACAGCCTACGTAAAAAAGTACTTCAAAGATCCTCGGCTTATTCAATTATTGGAATTTCCGGTTTTGTTTTTGGGCGCACCTGCGGATAAAACTCCGGCACTCTACACCTTAATGAACTATACGGACATGGCATTAGGCACTTGGTACCCGATGGATGGTATGCATAAAATTGTCGAAGGAATGGTAAAGGTAGCAGAGGATTTGGGGGTGAAATTTGCGTTCAACAGCGAAGTAGAAAAGATTAATGTAAGTGGAACCAAGGCTCAAAGCATTGTTGTGAATGGCATTCAACACGAGTTTGATTATGTGGTGGCCGGTGGAGACTACCACCATATTGAACAGAATTTGTTGCCAGCAACACATCGCAGGTACACTGAAAGCTATTGGCAAAATAGAGTGATGGCACCTTCCAGCTTGATTTACTATTTGGGCGTTTGTAAGAAAGTCAAAAATCTGTTACATCATAATTTATTTTTTGACCGCGATTTTGGTAAGCACGCTCAGGAGATATACACCAGTCCACAGTGGCCAACTGATCCATTATTTTATGTATCGGTACCTTCCAAATCCGACTCATCTGTTGCCCCAGAAGGGCATGAAAATATTTTCTTGTTGATGCCAGTTGCACCCGGTCTGCAAGACGATGAAACAACTCGAGAAAAATATTTCAACGTCATGATGGATCGAATTGAAAAGCTAACAGGCGACAGCTGGCGACAGCACATTGTCTTTAAAAGAAGCTATGCTCATTCAGATTTTGTGTCTGACTACCACGCATTTAAAGGAAATGCCTACGGTTTGGCGAACACCATTCTTCAAACGGCCAACCTCAAGCCCTCCATGATAAACAAAAAGGTTAAAAACCTGTTTTATACGGGACAACTGACTGTGCCAGGTCCTGGTGTTCCGCCTTCGTTGATTTCGGGGCAGGTTGTAGCCAGCGAATTGATGAAAGCGGACGATCAACTAGCAAAGCAAAATGGTTAATTTTGCTGTTTACGTCTCCGTAAAAACCGAAGACCATGAGTAAGGAATTATTTGATAAGGTATCAGCACAGTGTAGCCGTGTAACAACTCGCGCTTACAGCACCTCCTTCTCACTAGGCATTAAATGTTTAGAGAAAGAATTTCGTGAACCAATTTATGCGATTTATGGATTTGTTCGTTTTGCTGATGAAATAGTGGATACGTTCCATGATTACAATAAAGAATTGCTACTCTCTCGTTTCAAAACAGAAACATACCAAGCCATCGAAGAGAAAATTAGTCTCAATCCAATTCTAAATAGCTTTCAAAAAACAGTTAATTTTTACGGAATAGAGCCAGCCCTTTATAACCAGTTCCTGAAAAGTATGGAAATGGATTTGAAGAATACCTCGTACGATGAACAAGGTATTAATGAATATATCTTAGGTTCCGCAGAAGTGGTAGGTCTGATGTCACTGCGCGTATTTTGCAAAAATGATAGGGAAATGTATGAGCGCTTGAAGCCTTCCGCAATGAAGTTAGGTTCGGCTTTCCAAAAAATCAATTTTCTACGCGATTTGAATGCAGATTACAATCAAATGGGTCGCACCTATTTCCCTGGTGTTGACTTGTCCCGCTTCGATGAATCAACTAAAAAGCAAATCGAACAAGATGTTGCGGCTGATTTCAAAGAAGGGTATGAAGGCATTAAACAGCTTCCAAAGTCAGCTCGGTTTGGCGTTTATGTTGCCTATGTCTATTACCTAGCACTATTTGAAAAAATTAAAAATACATCTAGCAGCACGGTGTTGACAAAACGAATCAGGGTAAGAAATAGAAGGAAGCTATCGATTCTGGCCTATTCCTACGTCAAACATCAGCTAAATCTCATTTGATGGACTCGGTGATACTTGTGGATAAGGAAGACAACGCCATCGGTATCATGGAAAAAATGGAGGCGCACGAAAAAGGGCAATTGCACAGAGCCTTTTCGGTAGTCGTTTTTAATTCGCAAGGCGAAATGCTCATTCAGAAAAGGGCAGCGAAAAAATATCATAGCGGAGGCTTATGGACAAACGCCTGCTGCAGCCATCCCACACCAACTGAAGAAATTGAATTGACGGTCAAAAAGCGACTTCGTTATGAAATGGGCATCGAACTTTCTCCTCAATTTATCTACAAATTCGTGTACCAAACAAATCTCGATCAAAACCTGATTGAGCACGAAGTCGACTATGTCTTCAAGGGTATTTATGATGGAGTACCCAGTGTTAACGCTGAGGAAGTGGAAGATTGGAAATTTATCTCCATTGCCGATTTGGTAAATGAAATGGCAGCAAATCCTGATCAATACACGTATTGGTTTAAGTTGATTGTTAACCATCCCGAGTTTCAGTGTTTGGCATCCTATGCGAGTAAATAGCAGGCGTTTGCCGTTAAAATAAAACTGATTCGCTCTCTAAAAATGTCCAGATAAAAGTCGAATCTCTTTTCTATCTTTTGCTCAAACAACCGATAAAATACATGAGATACTTACTAGTCGTACTGTGTTGGTTTACAACCACAACACTATTCTGCCAGTCCTTCGACCCTAAAACATTTTCTAATCTCAAATTCCGTTTCATTGGGCCTGACGGCAATCGCATGATATCAACAGTTGGCGAACCGGGAAACCCCATGGTGTCGTACGCTGGCGCGGCTAGCGGTGGCATTTGGAAAACCGAGGACATGGGCACCACTTGGAAGTCGATTTTTGATGATACCGAGGATTCTTCCATTGGGGCATTGGCTATCGCTCCCTCCAATCATAAGCAAGTTTGGGCGGGCACAGGTGAAACATTTTTGATCCGCCCTGCTCATGCCGTGGGAAATGGCGTGTATAAATCTTCTGATGCGGGGAAGACGTGGAAAAATCTTGGCCTAGAAAAAACATTTCGCATCAGCCGCGTCATTGTACATCCGACCGATACGAACACCGTTTATGTCGCATCACTGGGTCATACACATGGCCCCCAGCAAGAACGTGGTGTTTACAAAACAGTAGATGGTGGAAAAAATTGGGAGCGTGTTTTCTTCGTGAATGAAAATACGGGCTGCTCAGATTTGTCAATTGATCCTCAAAACCCAGATGTGTTGTATGCAGCGATGTGGGAGGTGGAAATAAAAACCTGGAAGTTAAATAGTGGTGGCGCAGGTAGTGGTATTTATCGCACCAAAGATGGTGGTAAGACATGGCAACCACTGCGAAATGGAATAGAGAGTGGCCCTACCCATCCGGTTGGAAAAACATCCGTGGACGTAGCCTACTCCAATCCAAAAGTGGTGTACGCATTGGTGGAAGATAAAGAACCAAGGCTGTATCGGTCGGAAGATGGCGGAGACAGTTGGAAGTTAATGCATCAACACCACGGCATGGGGCAACGCGCTGGCTATTATACGCGATTGCGCGTTTCGACCGCTGATGAAAACACCGTCTATACCATTTCAGTAGGCATCATGAAAACTACAGACGGGGGTAAAACATTCGATAAGAAATTCAATCAATGGGCGCCTGGTGGCGATAATCATGACATGTGGTTTGATCCCAAGAATGGTAAACGTATTTTATGTGCGCATGATGGTTGTCTCAACATGACCTTCAATGAGGGTAAAACCTGGAGCAACGTCAACCTACCGATTGCACAGATGTATCACGTGGCCGTTGACAATCAGATTCCCTATAATGTGTATTCCAATCGACAAGATGGATGGAGCTATCGAGGGCCTAGTAGATACTTGGGCGGCAACAACATTCCATTGGGAGCATGGCATGGAGTAGGCGGTTGTGAAAGTGGATTTGCGCAACCCGACCCGTTTGACAATTCGATAGTATGGAGTGGCTGTTACGATGGAGGGCTGGATGTGTTTGATTTAAAAACGATGCACCCACGCGATGTGCGTGTGTGGCCACAAACGCAAATTGGTTCTAAGCCGGCAGATGCTAAGTATCGTTGGCATTGGAATTTTCCGATGGTGTTAAGCAAACACGTGAAAGGTCGTGTGTGGGTAGGGAGTCAGTTTGTTCATGAGACAAATAGCTTTGGCCAAAATTGGCAAGTGATCAGTCCTGATTTGACGACCAATGATAAAACGCATCAGCAAAACTCGGGAGGAATTGCCAATGATAATTTAATGACCTGGGATGGATGCACGCTGTATTCGATGTCGGAATCTCCTGTGAAGGAAGGAGTGTTTTGGACGGGCAGCAATGATGGTCAAGTGAACGTGACACAAGACGGTGGTAAAACGTGGACAAATGTTTCCGCCAATATTTCAGGCTTGCCCAAGTGGGGCACTATTCGAAATATCGATGCCTCTAATTTTAATGCAGGCACTTGCTACTTGTCGGTAGACGCGCATCACGTCAATGATTTTGGCTCTTATGTTTTTAAAACGACCGATTTTGGAAAATCGTGGACGCGACTGAAAATTGATCTTCCTGCTTCCAATTCAAATTTCGTGAATCAGATCAAAGAAGATCCCACACAGGCTGGGCTCTTGTGGATGGGCACCGATAAGTCGTTGTATTTTTCGCCCGATGATGGAAAAAACTGGATTCATCTGAAAAACAATTTGCCACCTGTTCCGATTTACGGAATTGAAATCCAAAAGAATTTTAGAGATCTGGTGATCGGTACTTATGGAAGAGGAATTTACATATTGGACGACATCACGCCTATTCGCGAGTTTAGTGAGCAAGTAAAAAATGGAGAGGCTCATTTATTTTCACTCAGGCCCACCTACCGCTTTCAAGATGTAAACGGAATAAAAACAGATCGCAGTTTTGTCAATGGACAAAATCCACCTGATGGTGCAGCTATTTCTTATTACTTGAAAGAAAAGTCGAAAGACAGTGTAGAACTTTTGGTGTACCATTCGAGTGGTGAACTTGTTCAGAAGTTGAAGGCTAAGAATCAACCCGGCATCCAACGGATGTGGTGGAACCTGAGACTGCAAGAACACACTATGCCCAAGTTGCGCACAAGACCACGGGGTAAAGACTGGGTAGCATTAGATGAGAAAGGAGAACGCAATTTGTTTATACCTGATTTAGATATTGGCCCTGGATTAACACCTCCTATGGCTCCGGCAGGTAACTATACCATTGTATTAAAAGCAAATGGAAAAGAGTATAAACAAGTGCTGCCTCTTCTAAAAGATCCCAACACGCCATCTACTGACGAGCATATGGCCAAGCAGTATGCACTTGGAGTAAAACTCTATACCGCCACCAAGACAGCTCTGCAGCTGATTGACGAAATGGAAAAAATGCGAAGTGTTTTGCTGGCAAAAAAGGGCGACCGCAAAGCAGCAGCATTGGAAGAAAAAATCTATCAGCTCGAAGCTGTGTTGTTTGACATTAATCAAACCGGTGCGAGATGGGATATTTTTAGAAGTGGTGCACAGGTATTGGAACGATTGCTTGCACTTGGGAAAGAAAGCCAGGTATTTAGTGCAGACGCCCCACCGACCGACCAGCAGGGAGAGGTTTACGAACTTACTGTAAAAAGACTAGAAGAGGTGCAAAGTCAATTTGAATTAATCCGAAAAAACCCTGAAATCAAGCGGATTGAGCAGAAAAAGTAATCCAATGTTAAATTTTATTAACTTTTTGGTAATATATGAGTAACATTATACTTTCGTGTTCACACAAGCCAAAAACATTATGGAAAAACTCATTTTAAAAGGAAAAAAAGAAGTAAAAAATTTATTGGTTGACTCTTTACACCAAACCATTCAAACACTTGGAGTTTCTAAAGCCACTAAAAAGACTGACAAATTAGTCGAGCGCAGCGCGAAGAAAATTGCGGCTGTCGTAGGCAAGCAAATAAAAAAGGACTCGAAGAAAACCAACAAAATGAAAAAGAACGTGGAGTCTAAAAAATCAACCAAAGGAGCGGTAGCTGCCTAATCTGAGAAGCACCCAAATAACTTAGAACGCGTCAGGAATTAGTCTTGACGCTTTTTTTTTGAAAGAACTCGAATAGGCTAATATTCAGCAGTACCAGCAGCATGCCATAGAAAATATCCTCAATTGGAATGGTGCCGATTCGAATGCCCAGGTTCTCATCATTGTTATACCAGATGATTGGTTCTTCAATACCTGTCCCTGTCAAGACACCGTTCACAATAAAAAAAGGAATTAAAATAAAAGAGAACGCTAAGTAGAACCGTCCTAAGAAAATTGGTTTCCAAATCCATTGGACAAAAAAGAGAAAAATCGAAAGCGCAAAGAAAGTAACAGACGTATATAGTCTACCATAATTTAACGAGCCAACGACTGCCAGAAAAAAAATAATCACGACTGAAAAAAAAACTGACTTCTTGTTTAGTATATCCTCTCTGAAATAATAGTTAACAGCCTCGTAGGAAAAAATACAGGCATACGGAATACATATAAACCAAAGCACCTCTTCTAAAGGTAGATGAAAGAAATATATGCCAACGATGTATTTCGGATTGAATCCCCAAATACCCCAAGAGGCAAACAAATTATCCCAAAACAAAAAAAGGATACCCGGAATTAGAATGGCTGGTACTATCGCTCTCCATTTTTTGTAGACGGGATTGATCGGTAAAAAACTTAGAACAAGTGGAAAAATGATCGTTAGAAAATCAACGATGGCGTAGAGGTAATTGTCTGGGATCATTTCTTTCGATGGCTATGCGCCTCAGGCTACACGCCACAAGCTAGCAGCCTGTAGCTTGCGGCTTAAAGCTATGATTTACTGCGTTTCAGTACGCTCCTTTTTTAAAACAAATTTCTTGGGCTCAAATTTTTTGGGTGCATACAAAAACCCAAAGGCCTCGCAATCTTCTTTGGTGTGCTTGCTGTGATGGATGTAATGGGCATGAATCATCCGCTGAAGGTAACTTCCTCTCTTTTTGGGCAGCCATTTAATGCGCTGGTGAACAATTACATCATGAAAAACAAAATAAAAAATGCCATAGCAAATAATACCAATGCCTATGGAGAAAACATAAACACTGTGAAACAGCGTGGTAGACATAACCATCAACGCCATAGCAGGAATACTAAACACGACCGCAAACAAATCATTCCTTTCAAACGTGTGCGTGTGTACGCGGTGGTGCGATCGGTGCCATGTCCACAAAAATCCGTGCATGATATATTTATGGGAAAACCAAGCCACACCCTCCATCGCTAGGAATGTGCCGATGATGATTATCGCACAAAAAAGAATTGAGAGACCGTTCATTACCGCTTAAAGTAGCGCTCCAACACTTGGTAGCGATGGTCAAAAATACGATTTACCTCTTTGCCAACAAAAAGCCAGTGAGCCAGCCTACCGATAAAACCATAACCAATGGCATAGTTCACTTCGTCAGTCATTTCTACTCCTCCGTCTACCTCTTTGAAATGGTGCTGATGGTGCCAAAGTGCGTAAGGCCCGAAGCGCTGCTCGTCAATAAAATGAAGGGGTTCTTTTACTTGGGTAATCTCAGTAACCCAATGAAGTTTAATACCCGGCAACACATTCACATTGTACCTGATAATCTGCCCGGCATAGGCTTTTTCACCTCCTGAAATGTATAAAATTTCAAACCCCATATGCTCGGGAGTAATCTTCGAAAGATTTTTGGGAGTAGAAAAAAAATCCCAAGCTTCTTTCAATGATATCGGCAATAGCTGTTTTCGTTGGAGGTTGTAAATCTTCATAACTTTGGAAACAGCGAAAATGAGAATTTGTTTGGATGTGGGATGTAGATAATCATCATTAACTTTACCCTCATAATATTATCTGATGACCGAACGAGAACTCATAAAGCTGGAAGCCACCATCCGGAATAAAATGGAGGAGATTAGAAAACAGCGCGTGAGCCTAAAAGACTCGGGCATTGGTGGACTGATGAATTCCCTGAAGAAAGTAGACGAAGCACTGTACGAGAGAATACTGCCGGAGTATAAAAAAATGGCGATCGAAAGTAATATTTTTAAAAAGTGACTTTGTAAGCTCTTTCAAGCTAGGCGCTTCCAAATAACCGAGTAATCATCTTCAAAAAGACATGCAAGGCTGGCGTGGGGCAAGAAACTCTTTCCTCCAACCTTCTCTCACCCCCCTTCTATTTTAATTACAACAGGAATTCAATACTTTGGCAGCCCTTTTTAACGAACCGTTGAAATAATGGCCAATGCCGGAGATTCGCATAAAATGACCTTCAAACTACAGTTTCACTACTGGTTTAGCGATAAATCACATACGATGGACGCCCTGATCCACAATAAGTGCGAGCGTGAACTACTTGAGTTGACGAAAGCTGTGGCAAAAATCTGTGGGGTGAACGTAAAAATGGAGACCGAACCTTCGGGCAAGGGCGGGTTAAAAAGTTGGCTAACTATAAAAGCAAAATCTCCCAAAAAAACAGCCCCAGCTAAAATCGCATTGGTCAATACGGTGGTGGCCGCATGTGTTGTTACGCCAGGCCAAGCATCAATGAGTGAGATGGGCAATGCCCTTTTGGATTCGCTTGCCGATAAAGTATCCGAAGAAGCCCGAAAGGAACAGCTTCAAAAAGACATTCATGTGTTGAAGATCGAGTTCGCCAACCTGTTGCCGTCACTAGATCAAAGCAGTGTGGTAAAGAAACGCAGATCGACCTTTTATGATTTGCTACGCAAATATCAAAAAGTGAAAAGCATCTCTGTAGCGTTGACTGATGAAACCAAGAAACCCATCACAGAAGAGCAATTGGTAGCCAGGGAAGAGTTTAAGGCATTTATTGTTAGTTCAAATACGGTAGCTCCGCAGGTCGTAGAGAACGCAGAGATAGAAATCATTTCGCCTGTATTGATGAAAGGCAAACACAAATGGAGAGGCATGTACAAAGGTGAGCCTATTTTTTTTGTGATGAAGTCAGATGACTTTATGACCCTTGTACAATCTGGTAAGGTAGAATTCAAGAGCGGTTCAACGATTTCATGCACATTGCAAATTGAAAAGAAAATAAACGGTGTTGGTGTAGAAAGAATTATGGGATACAACATTCTTGGCGTTGCCAGTTATTCTGAAAATGGAAAAACAATCGAAACACCTGAGGCCAAGCAGAAACAAAAACAAGCTGTCGTAAGCAAAAGGCAATTGGATCTTTTTGGATAAAATACATTGAGAAGTCAAGCGTGCAATTCAGCTGCACTGACCTAAAGGATTCCGACTAGTCGATCTTCTTCATTTCATTCCACAACTTATCAAATTCGCTGGAAAATGATTTTATTACATTTGACTCGCGCGTCAACAAAATATTTTCATGATTATATCTGGCTGCGCTCAGTGTCCAGTTGTAACTACCTGTAATCAACGTATGCAGATCTGCAATCATGAATTTATGATGCATGTGATTTGACGTGATATCCATTTTAACAGCAATACCCGCTCGTGCCAATTGATCGATATCAGAACCCTGATCTAAACTTTTATCATTGTCTGTAATCACCTTGATCTGAACTTTTCTTCGATGGGCAGCCAAGAGGCTCTTCGTGATGCTATCGTCACTAATGGTAAATACACAAATTTGTAGTTGTTTTATCGAACCGTCAATGCGCTGGATGATCGTATTGCGACAAGCATCGCCCGGGCTAAAAAACACATCGGTTGTTGAAGTCGTTGATGGCACCAATGCACTGGTTGCTGTTTTTATCCAATCCATAACAAACGGATAGTTGGCGGGAGTGATCTTTGCATTGGCCAACTCAAATACTTTGCCGCGCAAAAAATTCAATTGATTAGCATCCAAAAGTCTTTCGTGTACCATCGATTTGAGTGTTCTCTTTTCATCTTTCGAAAAGACTTCGTCTGCAATCGAACGTTGAAGGTAATCAATCAATTCATCCATGCCTCTAAGCTAACGAGTTGATTGAGATGGCGCAACCATCTACTACTTACAGAAAAAAATAATTTAATTATTTTCACTGATCACTTTGAATTCAGAAAACTGTTGACTTACCTTTGCACCATGCTAAAAAGTAAAACATATCGATTCAATCATCAACCGAGTAGCGATATTCGGTTGATGTCTCGGATATTCAGTTGATCCTTATCTGATCACCTACTGAAAACCCGGGCCATGTCCGGGTTTTTTATTTAACACGGAATAATACGTTAAAAAAATTAGACAGTCTTGTCGAACAGGGTAGGTATGTCTAAACAAGAATAGAAGTGTTTTGCCGACTGCAAAAAGTAACTAGTAAACAAAAAAGTATGAAAAGGAAAATGTTAAGTGGAAAAGACGTGATGAAGTTGGGGTATCCGGAAGGACGAGCTGTAGGCATAGCTATCAATACAGTATTGAAGTATTTTCGCAGAAGTGAAAAAGAAGAAATCTTCGCGCTACTGCGAAATGTACTTGCTTCACCAAAAGAATTCATCAACGATTCAATCTGGGGTAAAGTGGCCATTGAATTGGTACCAAGAGAAAAGAAACAGATGGCACATGAGCTAAACAAAGCGCGTATGGACTATCGGATATTTGGTAGTTCTGAAATTGAGGAAGGTGCAAGGCATCAGATGGAAATAGCAATGAGGCTACCGGTTACAGTGGCTGGCGCGCTAATGCCCGATGCGCATAAGGGGTACGGATTACCAATCGGTGGTGTGCTCGCCACACGAAACGAAGTGATTCCTTACGCAGTGGGTGTTGATATTGGCTGTCGGATGTGCTTAACTGCATATCCGCTCGATGAACAATTTTTACATCGCCATCGTAGCAACTTAAAGCAGATATTGCTTGACGAGACCGCGTTTGGAAACGAATTGATCAAACGCCCAAAAGAACATAGCATACTGGAAAGCAAATTGTTCAAAGAAATTGCGATGCTTAAAAGTCTGCAGGGCAAAGCGGCCAGACAGATTGGTTCTTCAGGAAGTGGAAATCACTTTGTTGAATTCGGTCTCATGGAAGTAACCTCGGATAACGAATGGCAACTGAAGGAGGGAAAATACCTGGCGTTGTTATCTCACTCCGGTTCGCGAGGACTGGGTGCGGAAATTGCGAGGCACTATACACGAGTCGCAAAGCAAGTGTGCATGCTGCCAGGCGAAGCTGCTGCCTTGGCCTGGCTTGATTTGAGTACAGATGCTGGCCAAGAGTATTGGTTGGCAATGAACCTTGCTGGAGATTATGCGTCTGCGAATCATCAGCAGATACATGACCGTGTTGGCCAAGCGCTCGGTGAACGTGCACTGCTGTGTGTAGAAAACCACCACAACTTTGCGTGGAAGGAAACGCTGACGGATGGCACGGAAGCAATTGTTCATCGGAAAGGAGCAACACCTGCCGGCAAGAATGTTCTCGGAGTCATTCCTGGCTCGATGACGGCTCCAGGCTTCATCGTGAAAGGAAAAGGCAATAGTGAATCGGTAAATTCTGCTTCGCATGGTGCCGGTAGGCTAATGTCACGAACAGTTGCGAAACAAAGCATCACCAAAAAAATGGTGAGGCAAGAGTTGCAAAAGCATGACGTAGAACTGATGGGTGGTGGAATAGATGAAGCACCCATGGCCTACAAAGACATTCAGAAAGTTATGCACTATCAGGATGACATTGTGGATGTGCTCGGAACATTTGTTCCGAAGATTGTGCGAATGTGTGGAGATGATTCACCAGTCGAAGACTAGTAGCAAGTTATTCGTTGAGCGAATCGATGCGACTAAAATGAACTATAAAAAATGCAAAATGGAAAGAATTGAATGGATCGAAAAATACTTAGCAGATGCCGAACGGATGATCTATGAAGGTGAATTAGAGAACGGATTAAACGTGTTAGACAAGCTATTGTACGAAGAGCCCGGCTATGGAAGTTTGCACAACCACATCGGTTGGGCTCACCTGTACCATACCCGCAATACAGCCAAATCTGAAAGGCACTTAAAATTGGCTATCACGTTTGATGACGAATTTGCACATGCTTATTTACACCTGGGTTGTCTATATATTCGATTAGCTCGATACAGCGAAGCAATCGGATATCTAAAAATAGGCCTTACCAAAGTGAATGCAAATAAATTAGCGATACTGCAAAACATGGCACATGCCTATGAAATGCTGGGTAAGTTTAGCGAAGCCATCAAGGCATATCGCGAAGCGATGATCGTTTCTACTGCAGAGTATGAAATTGATCAACTTCAAGCGGGTATAAAACGATGTAGAAAAAAAAGAGTAGTTCTATTCTTTACCCTTTGAGCACCGCCTGTCTGGTTAACCGTGATTGACGCGTTCAATCACGGTTTTTTTCTACAAAACCCTCCATAAATGGCCCGGTTCCAAATTGTTGACTGTTAATGGATGTTTCGGCTACCACAAATAAAAAAAACCGTCCATCAATTTGATTTATTTTATATGTCCGTTTTTTCACCATAGACGTATACCCCAACCACACAGTCTTTTATCCATCCACTAAATCATATTATTATGAAAATGAAAGTTACCAATTGCTTATTGCTCGTTGGCCTGGTAGGATTGATCCACTTTAACTCGTTTGGGCAACAATTACAACTGCCCGATGACGGAGTAAATCTAAAGCGAAAAACAGGAACCCGAGTGGGTGTGACAGATATCGAAATTAACTGGAATGCTCCGGCCGTACGCGGGCGCGAAGGAGCGATCTGGGGAACGGGTATAGCGCCATATGGCTTTACCATACTGGGTTTTGGGTCATCTGTTGCCTCTCCCTGGAGAGCAGGAGCCAATGAAAGCACAACCATCTCGTTCTCTACTGACGTTACGATTAATGGCAAGCCATTGGCTGCCGGCAAATATGGGTTCTTCATCGCGCTGTATGCAGACTCAAGTACTCTCATTTTTAACAAGAACACGGTTGGCTGGGGAAGTTATTTTTACAATGGTGAAATGGATGTCGCACGAATTGGTACTCGTCAGCAAAAAGAGATGAAGGAAAGCAAGGAACGACTGGACTTTGTTTTCTCTAATCAAACCGACCGAGCGGTGGAGGTTGCCCTTGAGTGGGAACATTGGAGAATTCCATTTAAGGTAGAAACTGATTTAACAAAAAATACGTTGGCATCTATCCGTTCTCAAATGAGCGGTGCATTAGGTTTTGATCCACCAAGCCTCGAGGCGGCTGCCGCGTGGTGCTTACGAAACAATGTTAACTACGAAGAAGCGCTGGGATGGATCAATGTGGCGGTAGATCCAAACATGGGTGGTGTCAAAACGTTCAACGCACTTTCAACAAAGGCCGGCTTGCTCGGAAAATTAAACAAAAAAGAAGCAGCAGAGCAAATGATGCAAGAAGCATTGCTCAATGCCAATGCCATGGAGATGCATGTTTACGGTCGTCAATTGCTTGCTGAGAAAAAAATAAAAGAAGCCATGGCCATTTTTGAGAAGAACTACAAAAAGAATAAAGGCATATGGCCGACTAATGGAGGGATGATGCGCGGCTATTCTGCAATGGGTGACCTAAAGAAAGCGCTAGAACATGCCAAACTTGCGCTGGCGCAAGCGCCCAACCCAGAAACTAAAAAATTAATTGAGCAGGCGATCAAAACACTGGAGTCAGGCAAGCCGCTGTAGGTTTTTGTGAAAGCCATTAACTCGCCCTTGTTGACGGGAAATCAACAAGGGTATTTTATTTTCCAGAGTTAAAACGATAATTTAAATGAAGGCTAAATACCTTTCCAAATATCAAATTCCCTGCGCGCAGCTATGCATTTTCGTTATCTTTCGCTAAATACAAAAGTCTCAGACATGCAAAAAATAACTAAGCCCGTTCTATTGTTCTTTCTTTTTATTGTGATCGCTTCATGCGAGCAAAAAAGAGAAGAAACCAAAGCCACCGCTGACTACCTGGAAGAGATCACCGTCCTGCAACTGCAAGACGGTTACACCAAAGGAACCTTTACAGCGGAGCAAGTGGTGAAAGACTACATGGCCAGGATCGAAGCCATCGACAAAAAAGGACCGGGCATTAATTCAATTTTGTTTGTTAATCCTAAAGCCATTGAGCTGGCAAAGGAATTAGACAAAGAAAGGAAAGAAGGAAAATTACGTGGGCCACTCCATGGAATTCCGGTGATCCTAAAAGACAATATTGATACGCAAGACATGCCCACCACAGCTGGTGCCACCGTGTTACGAAACTCTTATCCACCAAAAGACAGCTATATCACTACACAGCTAAAAAACGCAGGTGCCATTATTATCGCCAAAGCAAACCTTAGCGAGTGGGCCAATTTCAGGGGAGATATGTCATCAAGTGGATGGAGCGGTGTGGGAGGTCAGACTAAGAACCCCTATGTACTCGATCGCAATCCATGCGGGTCGAGCGCAGGATCCGGTGCCTCGATTGCCGCCAGCTTAGCTGCCTTTGCGATCGGCACAGAAACAAATGGATCAATTGTTTGCCCATCCAACAACAATGGCCTCGTAGGACTGAAGCCAACAGTGGGATTGTTAAGCAGAAGCGGTATTATTCCTATTTCATTCACACAAGATACTCCCGGGCCGATGGCACGCTCAGTTGAAGATGTTGCTGTCAGCCTTGGCGTGTTGGTGGGCGTAGATTCATCGGATAGTAAAACACTTGTGTCTGCTGGAAAATATCTTACCGACTATACAAAGTCATTGAAAAAAGATGGATTAAAAGGAAAGCGACTGGGATTGTTGAAAAGCAGTCTTGGCTATCATGCAAAAGTAGATACATTAATGAAGCAAGCTGTTGCACAGTTGAAAAGTCAGGGCGCAGAAATTGTTGAGCTTGACTTTAGCATGGATCGTGCAGCGAATGGTTCTTCTTTTCAAGTGTTGCTCTACGAATTCAACGATGGACTTACGAAGTACTTTGCAAGCTTGGGCGAAAAGACGCCTGTAAAAAATCTAAAGGAATTGATCGAGTTTAATAAAAAAGATTCTATCGAACTTCGCCACTTCGATCAGAAACTTTTAGAAATGGCAGCTGCCAAAGGTGACCTAAGCACCAAAGAATATGTCGATGCCTTGGCACTCATGTGGAAAGCCACTCGTGAAAACGGCATAGACAAATTGTTAAAGGAAAATTCTCTGGATGCGTTGATTGCCCCAACTGGATCGCCCGCCTGGAAAACGGACTTGATCGATGGCGATCATTTTATTGGGGGAAGTTCTTCTATGGCTGCCATTTCGGGCTACCCCTCGATCACGGTTCCTATGGGTTTCATTGACGAGTTGCCAGTGGGTATCTCCTTTTTTAGTACCGCTTGGACGGAATCACTTTTGTTGGAGATCGCATACGGATATGAGCAAAGTACAAAGCATCGAAAAGCACCTAAGTACATTCCATCCAATTAGTCAGTTTTTTGGTTTTTAGTTTATGATTCGAAGTTCAAATAAATCAAACTGGCGATTTTTGCAAATTGTTAGTGCATTGATTTTTATCAACGGTTGTACAACTTCTTCAACAGAAAAGAATGCACGTACGCTTGGCGAGATTGCCGCGATCAGTGAAATGGTTGAAGCGGGAGTAAAAAAAATAGGACTTAGCGCTCCTCTGACTTCATCAGAAATGAATTCCATTTTTGCCAAAGCCGAGCAAATAGCCACTGGCTATGGAGTACGAGTCTACCGAGAGCCGCAATTTGTAGAAACAGATTTATTCCCGATGGAAAAAACAAAAGGGAAAGAAGTGTTGATCATCTATCGCGGTACAACCAAAGACGAATATCTGCAGCTAAAAAACAATCAGAAAAAACTGGTAGCCGAAGGGCGTTATAAAGGAGATGCGAGAGAGGAAATTGCCAGACGCCTTGGTAGGCTGTTGGGCTATCCAACTCAAAAAATCAATAAACTGTTGGCGACCAATACTTCTTTTCGTACGATGCCTGATTTTGGAATAAAGGCATCCAATCTCTATTTGTACTACAACGATCTTCCAACGGCCACGGAATTTTATGCAAAAACGCTGGGCATGGAAATGGTAGCTGACTACAAAACTTCAAAGGTCTTTCGCATGACTGCTGATTCGTATCTGGTACTATCTGATGCAGCAAGCAGTATGCACAAAGCCGAGGAACCAAAAACGGTTGCACTGGCGTTGCTGACTGATCAGATAGACGAGTGGCACATATACCTCAAAAATGCAAAGGTTCAATTTAAATATGAATACAACCTAAAACCCAATCGACCCCACGATGGCTTTGTGGTCATTGATCCCGAAGGGTATTTGTTAGAATTCGAACGCTTTAACCCGGATGTTGAGAATGAAGATTTTTTAACTCAATTGAATTTATTGAAGACGATCTCTGCAACAATACCATCACACGGTTTGGGATTTAAAGCAACCATTACGTGGTTGTATTACAAAGACATGGTGGCCATGGAACGGTTTTACCAACAGACGCTCGGCCTCACGCGAGTGGTTGATCAAGGCTGGGCGAAAGTATATCAAAGCTCAAAAAGTGGCTACATCGGATTAGTAGACGAGCGAAGAGGCATGCACCATTTCACAGAAAAAAAAGCCGTTAATGTGGCGTTCGTTATGAACGATCTCGAAGGCTGGTCTACCTATGTTAAAAAGAATCAAAGCTTCAACTTCGGGTCTGACAGCACGGTAGTTACTACTGATCCGCGTTTTCATACCTTTTTCGGATACGATCCGGAAGGCTACGTGTTTGAGTTTGATACATTTCTTCCTCATCCAGCGAACACACAATTACTTAACTATTTATCGGATAACTAATTAATAGAAACGAAAAGGAAGATTTTAGTCTTTTGGTACAGGGCTAAAACCATCAATGCCCCTACCCCATTCGGTTTTTTTTGTATTTTAGTATTTTGAAATAAGCATGAAAACACTACGAAAAATTGGATTCTTTACGGCTTTTGTTCTTCCGGCATTGGTGATGATCGGTTTCTATGCCGGTGGAGGTTGGAATTTTTTGGCTCTCGTTTTTGTGTTCGGATTTATCACGGTGATTGATCACTTCACCGGTATCGACAAAGAAAACATCGAAGAAACAGAAGCGAAAATTGTGGGTGACGAATTTTATTACCGCTTCGTCACCTATATCTGGACTTTCGTGCAAGTAGCTTTCGTGGTGTGGGGAGCTTTTGCCGTTACAACCGGGCGACTTACAACAACCCTTGAATGGGTTGGTTTCGTGATTGGGTTTAGTTTAGTTACAGGCGGCATAGGCATTACTGTAGCACATGAGTTGGGTCATAAGAAATCAAAATTGGAGCAATTCTACAGTAAGCTTATTTTAATGACGGTCTGCTACATGCATTTCTTCATAGAACACAATCGCGGGCATCATGTGCAAGTGGCCACCCCCGATGACCCAGCCACTTCACGGCACAATGAAAGTTTTTATGTGTTCTGGTTCCGTTCCGTTTTTCACGGCTATGCACATGCCTGGCAGCTCGAAAAAGAAAGTTTACATCGAAAAGGTTTTTCTACCTGGAGCGTCAAAAACGAGATGATTTGGTTTGCCCTTCTTCCAATTATCTTTTGTATTGCGTTAACCATCATCGGCACTATTTCAACAGGAAGAATCGTTTGGGAAATCCCTGTTTTCTTTTTTACGCAGAGCTTTTTTGCGTTTACATTGCTCGAACTCGTCAATTACATCGAACACTACGGCATCGTAAGAAATCAAAGTGTGGAAGGGAAATATGAACGAGTCAATCCGTTGCATTCCTGGAACGCTAGTCACCTTGTGAGTAACTTCTTCTTGTTTCAACTACAGCGCCATTCCGATCATCATGCGAATGCGATCAAACGCTATCAACTATTGAATCACTATGATGATAGTCCGCAACTGCCCTTTGGATATCCCACGATGATATTAATTGCGCTTCTACCTCCTCTCTGGTTTGCAAAGATGAACCCACTATTACAAGAGTGGAAAGAAAAAGTTTACCTCCCACAGTCAGCAGCCTAAAAACTTCCTGATGAAATATTTTAAAAGAGCCCTATTGCTATTGGTGATAGCAATTGTTGGTTACGCAAGCTACTATTTGTCACAAGCGCTTCCCATCATTGCCGGGTATGGCGCAAAAAATTTGTGTTCGTGTGTATTTGTTGCCGGGCGCGATCCACAGCAGGTGATCGAACAAGAATTAGGCGCGTCACTCATCAATCTGGGAAGTCCCAAAATTCACTATGAAGATTCTTCTGCTACAAGTTCCGTTTTCGGACTGAGCACACGTAAAGCAATCTATCGAAAAGGGTTAGGCTGTACATTGGTTTCTGAAATAAGTGAAGAAGAACTACGCAAACAAGCAATCAACCTGCCTGGCAAACCACAGATAGATCAGGATTCAATGGCGTGGCCAAATGGAAACAAGCCAAAATATTCGCTCTTCAACAAAGTTGAAAAAATAAATGCTGTGGTCGAAACAGCTTTTGTAGAATTGGACAAAGCAAATCCAGTAAATACCCGTGCTGTAATAATTGTTCACCACGGACAGATCATCGCAGAAAAATATGCAGCAGGATTTAACGAGCATACTAAACTGATCGGCTGGAGCATGACCAAAACAATTACCAACGCAATTGTTGGTGTGTTGGTGAAACAGGGTAAACTAAATATAGACTCAACTGCCCCTGTTGCAGAATGGGCAAAAGATGACCGAAATAAAATCTCGCTAAATAATTTAATGCAAGCCAGCAGCGGATTAGCCTGGCAAGAGATTTACGCTGGTGCCAGCACTGCCACAAATATGCTCTTCAGAAAAAAAGATGCCGGGGCATTTGCCGCAGAGTCAAAAATAGAAGCCGAACCGAACACCAAGTGGTATTATAGTAGTGGAACAACCAACATCATTTCACGAATTACAAAACAAATCATTGGCGAGGCCAACTATCACGCATTTCCCTATCGGGAAATTTTCAATAAGATCGGAGCTTACAGCATGACAATAGAGCCCGATCCATCTGGAACGTTTATAGGTTCTTCTTTCAGCTATGCCACGGCTCGAGATTGGGCGAGATTTGGTTTGTTGTATTTGAATGATGGTGTTTGGAATAACGAACGGATCCTGCCAGAAGGATGGGTAAAATATTCGACCACACCAGCGGATGCTGCCCCGCAAGGAGAGTATGGCGCACAAATCTGGCTCAATGCAGGAAATAAGAAAAATCCAAATGACAAACGTTTTCCTGATGTGCCTAACGATATGTACCTGATGGATGGCTTTGAAGGACAGAATGTGGTGATGGTGCCTTCAAAAGATGTTGTCATCGTACGGCTTGGGCTTAGTCAAAAGCGTGATTTTGATACGAATGCTTTTGTGCGAGATATACTAAAGGCATTAGATTAATCGATAGCCTTCATCGATTCTAAATCCATTTGTTAGCTTTCAACCAATTTTTCAATCGATCCATCCACAGATCAGAAGTAGTTGGGTTTATAAGTCCAAAACCATGTCCTCCGTGTTGGTAGAGATGTAACTCAGCAGGAACTTTGTTTTTCAGCAACGCTTCATAAAAAACAATGCTGTTCAGTGGGCTCACGCCCCCGTCATCAGACGCATGTACTAGAAAGGTTGGTGGTGTATTTTTCGAAACATGTTTATCACCTGAATACTCCAACCGTGTTTCGGTCGTATGAGCTACTCCCAATAACTTCTCAAACGAACCGCCATGATAAATAGCCGTGTCAGAACTGATCACAGGATAAATGAGAACCATAAAATCAGGACGTACACTAGTTTGTTTACTATTCTCAATCACAGGCTTGCCAAATTTTGTACCTGCTGTGCTCGCTAAATGTCCACCCGCTGAAAAACCCAGGATGCCGATCTTCTTTGGATCGACTTTCCAATCCTTGGCTCTTTCTCGTATCAATTGAATCGCGCGCTGCGCATCCTGAAGTGGCGCGATCGCTGGGTTGAGTTGAATGCGTACGTCAGGCAAACGATACTTTAACACAAATGCAGTAACCCCCATCTTGACAAACTCTTTCGCCACATCCGCGCCCTCATGACCTGATGCTAAAATCGAATATCCACCACCAGGGCAAATGATGACAGCCGTGCCATTTCCTTTTCCATTCTCCGGTTGAAAAACAGTGAGTGTAGGTTCTATTACATTACTGATTCGTAAAATTCCATCTTCCCCAACTTCCGATTTCTCATTTACAGAAATATCCACCTTCGAATTTGGGATCGTTGTTTCGTACAACTTAACAATCTGTGGTTCCATAGTTGTGCAAGAAAGAATAAGTAGTAAGAAAAAGTAGTATTTCATGTCGTTTTGTTGTGAATGTATTCCGACCGATGAATCCGAAAAATGTTTACTTCATTTTCGTTATAAACGGTTTGCTTTTCAATTCGCATACCGTTCTTAATCGCCACGTTCGCTGACGGAGCATTCGTAAAACTGATTATTGAAATCAGCGAAGGCGCGAGCTCTCTGTCAAAAGCGTATTCCTTACATTTTCTAGCAGCCTCTCTGGCAAAGCCTTTTTCCCGGAAATTCGATAAAAGCGAATAAGCCACTTCCAATTCTGCAAGACCATCCACCGTCTGCACGAGTAGTCCGGCATGACCAATTAGTTTTCCCGTTGCCTTTTCAATCAAGGCATTCATACCACCGCGGTTTTCAGTCAGTCTTTTAAACTGCTTGACATACCAATTCTCACATTCTACCGCAGGTGTCTCTCGCGCACCTTTCCAGTATTGAAAAGATGCCGGATCTTCGAAAAATAGGAGCCACTCGTCAGTATCATTCAAGCTGATTGGCCTGAACTTCAAACGTTCCGTCTCGACCTGGTTCATCAAATAATCGGATGGCATTTTTTCGTGGCTACAATCCCGAAGGGTGTGTATTAACTTGATAGTTCGTTTAGTCTAGACTTATAATTGGTAAAATAGAACAATCTTAGGAAGATAGTCAAAAGCGTCTACTTTGTAATATTCTCAGCCATCTTTGGAAAGATCAATCCATGAAAAGGTAATACCGAATACCAATAAAGGCGACCCCATAAACCCAGTGGACGATAAGTGGCCGTTTGAAACAATATTTTTTTTCCCTCACTTTCTTTCACTCTAAACTCAAGCCAGGCCTCACCGGGCAATTTCATTTCTGCATACAGTAACAATCTGCCATTTGGTTTATCTGCCAGCAATACCCGCCAGAAATCAAGCGCATCACCGGCTTTCAAGTCCGTTTCACTTCTTCGGCCTCTGCGTAGGCCGACTCCTCCAACCATCTTGTCCATTACTCCGCGAATGCGCCACATCCAATTGCCAAAATACCAACCGCGATTACCGCCAATGCGCCAAATATTTTCGATGACCTCTTCCCTATTTCTAACAAATTCAATTTGTCGTTTGTCAGTGAATACTCCATGTTCAGGCACTTGAACATTGTTGAGAAAATTCTTATCCATTGTGGAAAGTGAAATCGCATCTTTCCAGCTAGAGATCACGCTTTTCTGACTAATCTTGTCAAAGGCTAGTTGCAACGACTCTTCGTAGGAAAGAATTTTCGTTGGTACGATTTGCTGTATCCGTGTATCGTTGCAGATCACTTCATTGCGCATACTATTTACTAGGCTTCGCGCCAATGAATATGTGGTTGAAGTAACGAATACCAACCATAAGGAAGAAAGCTTAGGTGTAAGAACAGGAATGGTGATAATCAATCTCTTCAATCCTCGCATTTTGGCAAAGCCATAAAGCATCTGCTTGTAGGTGAGTATTTCGGTGCCCCCAATATCAAAAGTTTGGCGAAGGCTTTCGGGCTTTAATAAAACGCCATGCAAATACTCAATCACATTTCGAATCCCAATCGGTTGGCAGCGAGTCTTCAACCATTTAGGAGCTACCATGACGGGCAATTTTTCTACGAGATCGCGAATGATTTCGAAAGAAGCGCTGCCAGAGCCAATAATAATGGCTGCACGCAAAACGGTCAAAGGAGCAGTGGCGCTCTTTAAAATATCTTCTACATTTTTGCGAGATAGTAAATGGGCAGATAAATCTGCATCATTAACAATTCCGCTTAAATAAATGGTTTGTTTCGCTGTGGTAGTATTGATGAAGGCTACAAAATTTTGCGCAGAGATTGCTTCCATTTTTGTGAAATCCGAGTTAGAAGAGCTCATGGAGTGAACAAGATAATAGGCAACATCTATATCTGTGGGCACTAAGCCAAATGATTTCGAATCGCTTAGATCTACTTCTATAACCGAAACTTGTTTTAGGAAATCTTCTGAAAAATCATCCCAATCAAACCTACGCTGGTCGCGCACTAAACAGATGACGTGGTGACCTGCCCCTACCAAAACGGGCAAAAGCCTTCGGCCGATGTAACCTGTAGAGCCAGTGAGGAGTATTTTCATAGACTTTATTTTATCAGTTTTTCACACTTTTTCCAATACGAAAAAAAAGAATTATAATACCCGTTTATTTCGGGGTATAGCCAATCGCGTGCGTCTCTTTGTCCGGGATAATAATTAAATGCCGGGTGTTCTTTCGAAATCAGCCATTTGGTACTCACTTCGGAAGCTACGTAAAGTTTTTCTAACTCAGAAACTTCGCCTACCATCAATTGAATATTGGGGATGTTTTTGGAAAGATTTAAAATAAATGCAATCACCTTTTCACTCACTGGAAATTTCTGGAAGTGTGACGGCTCTAGTAATAGAATACGATTTACTTTTTCATCCTTTCTCCAAAGTGGATCGAGATTGTAGGAATTATAGATTAACGTTGGCTTTGTAGTATCAACAGTAGGCCTTTTAGAATCAGGAAGGGTAGTTTTTAGATGTAAGAGAATAGTAGACTTCAGCCTATCGGGTATTAAGGTCTTTTCCAGGTTTTCAACAGGTGAATCCAAAAATGTATCAATTTGATGGGTGTGGGTAAAGCGATTTATATTTTCCTGATTACAGTAATATTTTTTGAAAGAGAATGCCCCTGCTACCCATTGCCAACTACAGGTATTGCTGGCCAAGTCTCCATCCAATAAATGATAGTACATCCATTGGGCGGGCGCAGACCAATGCGCTTTGCCAATGTTACACGCAATGCTGGCTACATACATACGAACGTGATTATGCAGGTAGCCTGTTTCGTAAAATTCGTGGATTGATTTATCTATGGCTTCAATACCTGTAGTTGCCTTCGCTATCGCATTTATCACTTGATGATGCGATACATCTAATTGTGGCTGCTTTAAATCTTGAAATAGCGAATCTCCTTTTGTTTGCCACACCCGTTGAAAATACTCGCGCCAGGCAAGTTCTTGTAAAAACTTCTCAATCGTGGGAGGAGGATATCCTTTGGCCAATACAGATTTTTGCACTTGTTTAACGCTGATAACCCCGCGGGAGATATAGGGTGATAGACACGTTACTGCTCCATCGATAAAATTCCTAGTCTTGCCATATCTTAATGGATCAATACCATCGACTCGTTCTATAATCGCGCTGTAGTCAGTGGGAAATGAAACTTCATTTTTGCTACGCGTAAACAACTCATTCATCGTTTACTGATTTTGTTTCCTGAGATCGACTTTTGTAATGTAGACTTAAACCTGCCTTTATCCAGTTGACTGAGAGATTGGTGCTTCGTTCCTCTGCCATTGGTGCGTTTGCGCCACATTTTAAAACTGCTTGCTTTCATTTGCGAACGCATGAGCGCAATCACTTCTTTTTCAAGCAAGCCAAATTGAAGTTCGATGGCCTCGAATGGAGTTCTATCCTCCCAAGCCATTTCAATGATACGGTCAATGTCTTCTTTAGTAAGTTCTTTCCTTTCCATTCTATATGGACGATCTTTTAAATCACCTATTAATTTTCATTCAAAGTGTGCGATATCTTTTGCTCACTTGTTTTGTGATACAATTGATGCATCACAAGCACATGTGGGAGTGTGATCATCGACAATAAGATAAATGCTTCTGCGATTTGAAAACCTCTGAAGTAGACATATACCGCAAATGAAATCAAGGCCAAGAGACTGAATGGTAGCATCGCTTTAAGGAATTCCATTAAAGTGCCACCTGCTGATTGCTTGAAGTACATAGCTTGATGCCTCATCGACTGCAATGCGTGCCACAAACAAAAAAAGATAATAAATCCAGACAAAAGCGGAGTAACTAAATACCAAATCGTGATCAAAATAAACTGTCCAGAGTAGTGAATTATATTTCTGCGCCCATAAATTATCAGGCTTAGTAAATAAAGCATAGCCAAGGAGATCATTACCCACAACGGCCAATTGAAATCGGCTATCGCGCTCTGGTCAACAAAGGAACTTGGAGTAAACAAACTATTCGATGAAAGCATCTGTTGAAAAATACCTGATGCCTCATTCCAATGAAGCAGCACAGGAAAAACTAATACCCATATTCCCCAAAGCCATGAGGGCAAATAGTTAATTGAGTCATTCTCAAAATTCGATTGGCCGAAATGATGAAAGGAGATAACAAAGAAGAGTATCAATGCCAGTAAGGGCGCTATCCACCAAAGCCCGAGATAAAGAAACATGGTTCCCAAATAAACGCCCAAAAACTTTAGCATTCCAAAATTCGACTTATCAGGTCGATACAAATGATCGTTTGAGCCGTGTGGAATTCCAACCGTACATAATAGTATTCCGCAAAAAATGGCTTGTACGTCTGCCGCAAACGAAAACAAATAAACAATCACTATCAAAATCAATTGCAGTGCTATTTGCGTTTGAAATAGTTTGGATTGGCAATACATCAACGTCCGGACAAATGATCTAATAGTGATCTCAAAAATAGTCGAATAGGCAATCTGGAAAAAATAGCAATTTCCTCCACAAATGTGGTTTCTTCATCTAGAAATCGAAGAATGCGGTGAATCGGCTGGGTTCGAAACAATTGCTCGAAAATTTCCTTTCCACGATGGGGTTGATTTTGCAAAATCCGCAATAACAACACATCGTACAGCCGAAATCGATATGGCCGGTGCATAGTGGGGAGAGTGCTACCTTCTTTTAACGCCTTGGCTAGTTTTTCACTATAAGCATGCATACGCTTAAAGCCAAAACCGGTAGTTGGTTTGATAGCTCCGCCCAATGTGCCGATATAAATGATTCTTTCTTTTGGTGATAGGTACTTTCGATGCATATCAAATTGAGGGGTCATTGGAATCGCCCCGATTTCGACCTCATTGATTTTATAACTGCACCCTTTCCGATCCATGTAATTCCTGAGTTCTTCTTCTGCCTCCGGAATGGATAACTTTTTCTCTCCAAATCTTGTCATTTCAACAAGCGCCTCGGTAGACGAATAAGGTAACTCGTACATGAATTGAGTATAGTTCCCTTGTGCAACGTTAAAATCCATCATCGACATGCTGGATTCATCAAACACCTTTTGTGCAGTTTCAACTCGCCATCCGACAAATGACTGCCAAAGAAATAATTCAGGTTTTACGGACAAAGGTGTTTTCAAGTAACGCTGCTGCGCAAGTTTGTAGTCAGCCTGATTAGAAGATGATCGAGGAAGTGCGGATAAAAAAATACCATCCGATTGCCAGGTTTCCGTTGCTGTTTTTACTTCTACCTGCGATGTTAGATCATTAACTTCGATGACTTCTTCATCATGCCAATAAATGGCAGGGCACTCACTTAATTTACTTTTTAACTGCGAATAAAAATCTGCACTGCGCACATGATAATAACTATACGGAGTCAAGCTTTTTGCTTTGCTGGATATATTGAGCTGTAAAATCGACTGCCATGCTTTGCTAACCGTTTCATCAGGTGCAATCGCCTTTGTTGCCCAGTAACACCAGGTTCGATCATTCGCCTTGTGCGAATCAGATTCTACGATACACAGCGTATTGAATTCGAGAAGACCTTGTTTCAACAAAGCATTCGCCAGCCAGAGCCCCGAAGCGCCTGCGCCAACAATGGTGTAGTTGTATGAAGATTGTTTTTCCATTGAAAGACCAAAAAAAACGGAGCTCATTTACGAGCTCCGCCTTTCTAATTTGATACTTTGAATTCGGTTTATTTTCCTTTACTAGTAACAGCAATGTTGTAAACTACTAAACCAAAGCCAATCTTATTAATCGCATCGGCAATATTGTAGAATAAATCTACGTTTGATGCACTCCATCCTAGCCCTGTATTAAGCCATCCTCCAGGCATACACATATACCCAATCGGATAGACAGCCCATCCTACTAATACGAACCAAGCCAATGTTTGAATACCTCTTATCACTACTGGATCACCAGAATTCTTAGCCAATTGAGCCACTTCACCAACCCATGCGGTGTACAAAATGTAGATATATCCAATAGTTGAGATAACACCCCACATTACACTATGACCAGTAGATCCGTCAGTAAATGCCTCGCCTATGTAACCAGCAACCAACATCAAAACTGAAGCAGCGATCAACTTCCATAGCAAACTTTTCTTTGCACCGGCAGCTTTCGTCAACAAATAAAACTCAACGCACATCAAGGGAACAGTCAATGTCCAGTCGATGTAACGAAGGGCAGTTGGTGTTTGACCAGTTGCCAAATAGTAATCGCGCATGTAATAATAGTGTACTGCTGCGATACCGGTGATAAGACCGGAAACTAAAAGAGAAAGTTTCCACTTGCCTTCTACACTGCTTCTTTCCATGAAGAAGAAAACAGCAGAAGCGAGCATGGCCATGTAGCCGGTGAAGAATGTGAATGCGATCGGATCATCCACTGGGATTTTCACGATGTCGGTTAGTAATGTGTTCATATAGTTTGTGTTTAAGGATTTATGTTACAAATTAAACACAGCTTACTATCGCTTGTTTCAATCGTTTGAAAAAATTGTTAAATATTTTTATTCCTGTTTAATTTATTTGACATTTATATTTATAATTGATGAACAAAAAGTAAAAATATGAAAAGAGTCAGCTAAAGGAGTCAAAAAAATGAGACCCGCTTCAATTGGAGTGTTTAGTATTGTCTACTTTTATGTCTTAATTATTAAACAAAACCAAAGTTGTGAATCTCCATTTTCGGCTTTTTGACAGTCATCAGATCGTTTAGAACATTAAAGAAATTGGTTTGTTGAAAGGGCATCACTCTTCAACAAAAATAATCTATGGTCACTTCGAGTAAATTTTTAGACAGTCAACGCTTGCACGGAGATCCTAAAGCAGATGCTCTCATCGAGGCGACTTTTGCAGCCAATCAACAGATCGTATTGTATGGCCTATTCAAATTGGACGAAAAGTCAATTGAATCTCAGCCTGATTCTGAGCTGAAGAAATTCTTGATAAATCAAAAGCCGAAACCAGCTTGGTTTAATCAAAAACGATTGCAAAAAGGGCAACAAATTTTCAAACAGTATGCTTTGGAGATGATGGCTTTGCTTGGCGCAATGTCACTACCCTATTGCTATGCGGCATCCCCCGGAAATAAAGCACTTTATTTATCAGACAAGATGCGCAATTCGCCCGGGAAGCGATTGCTAGATACCGCATCGTTCGTTATTTCAGTCTTAACTCCAGGAACTCTAGAACATGGAGAGACGGGTCACATCCACATTAACAAAGTGCGGCTGATTCATGCACTCTCAAGGTACTATTTGAGAAAGCAACCGACTTGGAATATGGAGTGGGGCGTGCCCATTAATCAAGAAGACATGGCGGGTACGAATTTGGCTTTCTCTTATGTGATTCTGCTGGGCATGCAGCAATCCGGTCATATTCTCTCCGACAAAGAGAAAGAAGATTTTCTTTTTACCTGGCGATACATTGGCTATCAGATGAATATCGATGAGGCACTACTACCATCGTCCTTTCTAGAGGCACGGCAATTAGCGACTACCATTAAGATCAGGAATTTCAAAAAGACAGAAGAGGGGATTATCCTAACCAAAGAATTATTGAGTTATTATAAAGTTAGTGTTCCTCGTGACCAGTCAGACTTGGTGTCTTCGCAAATTAGATTTTATTTAGGTAATGAAGTGGCGGAATATATTGGGATAACAAGTGACCCTATTCGAGACAATTTAGCTGCAACGGTAAGTACATTTAAGTCCTTGCAAAGCCTGCTATCTGTGCAACCTGATAGTTATCAAAAAATGCTCTCGCAGCACTCCCTGCTGAAGAAGAAGTTTATCGCGTAAACCTACAGCGGCTTTGGCTTCAGCCTATCAAATTGATTATGAATCGCCAAAATAATTACACCAAATAGTACAGCCACCACTATCAAGATAATGTTTAATAAGCCATCAATTCCAAAGGAAAGTTTTATAAGAATAGTGGAAATAATAAAGCCTGAATTTCGAATGACTCTATTGAATTTATCGGTATGCAAAAAGGAGATCAATAGTAGTAGTACATCTGTTAAAATCAAGATGGTGAAACAGGTATCAAAAAATATTTTATTCACATCCTGAATAGATGTCATATGGTGGTTTGGCGAGAAAAAACTATCATAGATCCACTCGCCCAGACTAAAGATGGCTAGTAGCACAAAGATGGGTACCAGGCACTTAGCGATAATCGTTTTCATCTTGATGAACTGTGCTATTTCCGATGAAAGTTCGCCTGGCTCCGAATCGACTGTACTTTTTCGATTAAGCCGATAGAACAAAAGAATTAACAAAAAGAGAACCATAGTTGCTATTAAATCATAAGTCAGTAGCAGATCGCTGGGTACTTTAAACCAATCGGGTGTCAGCTGCAATTGAGATAAGTCTTTAAAAATTCTTCTGATCACAATTAGCGTCATGATCTCGTATTGTTTACCTATATAAGTAGTCGTTGATTTGGGCAGGTAGTAAATAAGCAGATACACTTCATATACAAGAATGAAGGAGAATGGCGTGTAGATAGCTGCAATGGGATTATTAAAAAGTTCCTTATAGCCATCGAACGCTAGCACTTTTAAATCAACCAGTGCGATTAGCAGCAGATGAAGCAAGAAGCTGGCAATAGCGATAATCACAATGACGACTTCACTTTTTTTGCGAGCTTCTTCGGATAGTATTTTTGAATACACTGAGTTGAATACGGTAGAAATTGTTGTCATGGCAAACTTTTACACCCTGCTGTATAAACACAATAAGTGCCTTTTTGTCTTTTAGGCAAGCAAAAGCAAGTCAATAACTATAGAATCGCACTTTTTTGCTGGCTAACAAAAGATGGGTGAGGGCTCTATTTCGTTAACTTCTCGGGTTTTACCCCGGGCTTAGCATACTCATAGCGATCAATCAATTGAGTTGAATAATAAGCGTCTATTCCGTTGCTGCATATTGACGAGGCCTTATCAAGCTCGAGAAAACCATCCGGTAAAAGAATATCCTCTTCTAATGCTACGCTTTGTAGTTTTCCAATTACCAAAAACGTGTTGTTGACTTTTATGGGAATGATTTCTTCCAGCGTTAAGCCATACTTTACTTTACTCTCTTTTACAAAAGGTGCCGCTGTAGCATCAAAAAATTCCGGGGTAAGCCCCAGTTCGTCAAACTCGCTTATCTCTTCGGGATATTTAGCGCTTGTTTGATGAGCCGATTCTAAAAATGACGGATGAACGTGATTGATCGTATAAGTCCCAGTTGATTGAATATTGGCAAGTGTATGCGGGGCTGCTTTGATGGGCCGATTGATAAACCCAATAAGTGCAGGATCTGAGCCCAAATGTACCACGCTACTAAAGATGGCAAGATTAGTTTGCCCACTTTGATTAATTGTACCAATCAAGCTAACTGATTTGAAACCGGTGAGACTATTAACAAAGTTGGCTCTGTAAAAGCGCTCCCAGGTTTGGATGGTTGACGAAGATATAACTTCCATATATGGATAATACTAAAACACCAAAAAGTGCTCTGATTTTACGGACTTGAAAAATGGATATTTCTAAACAAAAAAAGGCGCACCCAATTAAGGAAGCGCCATTTTAAAGAATTCGAAAGAATTACTTTGGAAGTACTACACCATCAATAACGTGAACCACGCCATTGCTTCCTTTTAAATCAGCGACTACTACATAAGCAGTCTTACCTGATTCATCGGTTAACATTACTTTGTCTTTGTCCAGAGAGGCAGTCAATTTACCACCGCTTACCGTTGTTACAACGGCTTTGCCTTTACCAGCTTTAATAGCTGCTGTGACAGCTGCGGCATCCAAATTCCCAGCTACTACATGGTAGGTCAATATCTTAGCCAATTGAGCCTTATTCTCAGGTTTCAACAAAGTGGTTACTGTTCCAGCTGGAAGCTTATCGAAAGCCGCGTTGGTTGGAGCGAACACTGTGAATGGACCCGCACTCTTTAATGTGGTAACTAAATCAGCGGCTTTTACGGCAGCAACTAAAGTGGTGTGATCAGGTGAACTGATGGCAATATCCACTACATCTTTTGATTGGCTAAAAGCAGTAACGGACACCGCGAAGGCAATGAGTACTAAAAATAAATTTTTCATAACGAGTTGTTTAGTTTTGAATCAGAACAGATAATCGACTTAATTGTTAGCCCAATCTAATTTTAAATTAAATTTTTTAAATCAAACATTATCTGATAGACCGTGTTACACGAGTCTTTCAAAAATAGAATATGGTCGGTAGACTCAAAATATGATCTTACTAAATTTTTTGCCGCACACTTTTACCAATATTAATTTATTGACTTTCTCCTCTACTTTCTTTTAACAGTTTATTAATCTCATGGGTTGAACAATAGAGCGATATCCTGCCTTATAAAGTTTAAACAAAATAAATAATTATGAATATTGTAGAAACTGCCGTCAATCACGGCTCATTCAAAACATTGGTTGCAGCTGTAACGGCTGCTGAATTAGTCGAGACACTATCTGGTGAAGGTCCGTTCACCGTTTTTGCGCCCTTGGATGAAGCATTCGCAGCTTTGCCCCCAGGCACAGTAGAATCATTGATTGAGCCTGCTAACAAAGCGAAGTTGCAAGGCATCCTTACCTATCACGTTGTTGCAGGGAAAGTTATGTCAACAGATTTATCTGATGGTATGAAAGCAAAGACAGTTAATGGTGCTGAAATCACTATTCACTTGAAGGACGGGAAAGTATTGATCAACGATGCTGAAGTGGTAGTTGCGAATGTAGAGGCGGATAACGGTGTTATTCATGTGATTAATAAGGTGATTTTGCCAGCTTAATTTCAACTATTATCTTAAAATGGAGAGCCCCAAGCGGGCTTTCTCCTTTTAAAGGATAATCAAATTTTGCTTCATTCGGCCGTTTAACTGGCAGACTTTTTTGTGCAGAAACTGTTCTGTTAACTAATAAAAATCGCTTTTATGTTTAAAAAATTCACAATCGCAGATAAGTTGTTAATTCTCTCAGCGATCCTCTCGTTAGTATTCGCTGAAATATCATGGTTTAAGGGAGAGAAAGAAGCGGCAATATTTGTCGGCTTATGGGTGCCTTCAATATTAGGATTTGGAATTTATTTGAAACTCATTAATGGTAAATCAAATGACTAGTCTTATCCCTTATTTCGCTGGTCTGATCACGCTATTGTTTTCAACCGGATTTTATCTGACCTTGCAGGAAATGAAAAGGAAAAAATAGGTTTGATTACATTTCTCATTGTAAACTGCTTCAACAACCCTCGTTAGAAAAAGCTGAACGTCTGCAAAACATAAACTTTAAATCGTATGAACGCACTCGCTATTGTTGCTCAACTTATAATTGCTGCCTCAATTATTTATGTTTGGGTATTTCGGTTTGATAACATAATCGTTGAATTTAAGCAATACGAGTTAAGCGATCTTGTCCGTTCTGCTGTAGGTGCAGCCAAAATAGCCCTGGCGACATTAATTGTTGCAGGCATCTGGTATCCATCTTTAGTATTCATTCCTTCACTGATGATGGGCTTTCTGATGTTATCAGCTCAGTACTTCCATTTCAAAGTCAAGAACCCCCTGACAAAACACATCCCTTCCTTCCTTTTGTTGCTCTTGTGTATCTTTCTTTTGGTGGTATCGGAGAGACCTTTCTAAAAATGAATTTGTGCCTGCTGCTTACACTTTTCTCAAGTGCATCTTTTATAATTTACGGAGCCTCTTATTTCTTTACTCCCCACATGAAAAACGAATTCAAGCGTTTTGGGCTTGAAAAATTTGGTGTATTAACTGCGATCTTAGAAATAGTTGGTGCCGTAGGACTGCTCGTTGGGCTGTTTTCGACTCCCATCCTTTTAATTTCTTCTGGTGGATTAGCGTTATTGATGTTCTTCGGTTTACTAGCACGGGTTCGTGTGAAAGATAGTCTGAGGGTTTCATTGCCTGCCATTCTATTTATGATATTAAACACCTATGTTTTCTACACTACATTGGCATACTAACCCGAGTGTCTAATAAAAGACTTTCTCTAGAAGTGGAAATTAGTTTTCAATGAGTTGACTATTTTCGGCAATAGAATTTGCTCGTAAGAGAGTATGACTGGCAGGTAATCAACTTGAAACCCTACTTGACAACACTAATTGTAAGGGGTCTTCCTTCTCTGTTTTTCTTTTCGTGTGCTTTTTCAAAATATGCTGATTCTCCTGTTGCACAACTTTAGATTTTTTGGTTTGCCATAAATGTACCCTTGCATAGTGTGCAGTCTGTTGAATATCAACTACTGGTAATGGGTAATCCTCACCCATTTTAAATCCGATAGTAATTTGATCTTCTAAGGGCATTAACCAAGGTTGATGGATAAACTCTACAGGAACATCTCTCAACGCAGGAACCCATTTCTTGATGAAAATGCCCTCCGGATCATGGTCTATACTTTGTTTGACGGGATTGTAAATGCGAATGGTATTCACACCCATCGTACCAGCTTGCATTTGAAACTGCGGATAATGAATACCTGGCTCGAAATCTAAAAATTGTCGGGCTAAAAAATGAGCACCCGACTGCCATGGTTGCCACAGGTGATGCGTAAAAAACGAAACCAGCAAGCTGCGCATTCTGAAATTTAAGTACCCCGTGGTTTTTACACAGTTGATACACGCATCAATCAATGGGTAGCCTGTTCTGCCAATCTCCCAAGCAGTTACCAACTCAACGTTGGTTTGATTTCTGATCTCATCAAACCCTTTGTTCAAATTCTCAAATTCTATTCGGCATTCACTTTCAAACTTTTGAATGAAATGACAATGCCAGTGGAGTCGATTGATAAAAAATCCAAGATTTCGTTTGTCATCCGTTTTTGTAATCGCTTCTAAAGTAGCCTGATACACCTGCTTCATACTAAGATTGCCCCAAGCTAAGTAAGGCGACAACCTACTACAACTTTTCCGGCTCTCTTCCGGCTTTGAAATGTGTTTGCTATAATTTGATTTGCGCTGATATAAAAAACTGCTGAGGTATTGGTTCGCAGCGGTAGGTCCGCCTGGCTGGAATTGACGATTACTCTCATACGTATTGGCAAAACGAGCAAGAAAATCATTGGGAAGTTGGATGGTAGCTAAATCTTTAAATTCTACCGAATACAAACGCTCGCTCATCGTCTGCATCCACTTTTGGCTAAATGCATTTCGATTTTTCAATCCTCGGATTACTCCATTGGTAGGATATTCTTTCCAAATAATATTTTTTCCTTTGCAAAACTTGGCTACTGATTGATCACGCTGATAGGTAAGGTGGTTTCCAATTTCTTCGTGTGAGAATAGCGTACTCACCTCAAATATTTCTACAATTTTTTGTAGCGCTGGCAACACTTCTCCATGAATTGTGTGGATGTAGTGATTGAATTCGGAAAGTGAGTTATTTAACTCATTGAGTGATTGCTGCACAAATCTCCAGTGGCGCTCATCACTATCTTTAAAATTCATGATAGACGGCTCATAAAAATAAATCAGTAGCGTAGGTAAATTACCCTCAGAGGCGCGTAGCAGTGGTTGGTGATCGCTCAAACGTAAATCTCTCTTGAACCAAACTATATTGATGGAAGTCTTACTCACCGTATTAGCCTGCTAACGATTTTAAATAAATTTCTGCATGCTCGAGGTGACCTTGCTGTTTCGCAATCGGCATCTTGTCAAATGTTTTCACCAACATCCCCAGCCGGGGATTCTTCAAAAAGAAATCCCTGTGCTCGTTCATGAATCGCCAAAACAACCCATCCCATATCGGTTGCCAATCACCTTTTGAATAGTCACTCATTTTCATGAGGTAGTTACTTCCGCTGATATAGGGTTTGGTGGCCATCAATCCACCATCCGCAAATTGACTCATGCCATATACATTGGGCACCATAACCCAATCATAGGCGTCAATGAACAGTTCCATAAACCATTTGTAGACTTCGTCTGGGTCAAACTCACACAACAACATAAAATTGCCGAGCACCATCAGCCGCTCGATATGATGGCAGTATCCAGTAGTTAGTACTTTTTTAATAGTGTGATCAATAGGAGGAATACCAGTAGTCCCGTTCCAAAATGTGTTGGGAATCTTCCGTTTGAATTTCCAATAGTTGGTGGTTCGCTCCTGACTGCCTTTTATTTGGTACACACCGCGGATAAATTCGCGCCAACCCAAAATTTGTCGGACGAATCCTTCGCATGAGTTAAGTGGGATATTGTTTTCGGTGGCATGGGTAACCGCTTCTTCCAGTATTTCTCGTGGGGTGAGCAACCCTACATTCAGCATGGGCGTCAATACACTGTGGTGCAAAATGCTTTCGCTGGTGACTACTGCATCTTCGTATGCACCAAACTCGTCAAACCTTTTTTGCAAAAACTGCTTTAGCCACGCTCGGCTTTCGGCAAACGTGGTGGGATAGATAAATGATTTACTGATCTCTCCATAATTTTTGGAGAATTTTTCAGTTACATAGGAAGCTGCCTCGTTCCAATATTCATTTGGTTTTGGAAATTTTATTTCCGGTGGCCTTTTTCCTTTTGGATATTTTAACCGGTTTTCTGTGTCAAACGTCCACTTTCCCCCTTCTGGTTGCTGCTTCTCATCGACTAAAATTTTAAAGTGTTTGCGTTGCTGGGTATAGAAGTCCGTTTGATAGAATCGCTTTTTACCTACAAAATAGTGATCCACTTGCTGAGCGGTAAGTAGGAATAGCGGAGAATCACTTTTAATAACTTTGATTTTTAACTTAAGCGAGAGTTCAGCTATTCTCTTCTCTAATAAATAGTCTGTCACATTGGCATAGTGTATTTCAGAAATACCCTTTTGCTTGAGATCTGTAAGCAGAACTCTTATGTCGGAAACTTTTTCCCTTGCTTCAATATAGTTCACTGTAAACCCTTTACCCTCCAGAAAATGTTGGTATGCTTTCATGCTGGCGCGATGAAAGACCAGCTTTTGTTTGTGAAAATTGTATTGGGTAAAGAAGAGGAGTTCCTCTATAAGAAAAATAGACCGATTATTCGAAATAGCTGGATGCTTCTCAAAAAGCTGATGGGGAAAGACAAACGAAACTGCACTCATACTACTTCTTCGATTTATTTATGCGACATCTATCGCTACAGTACTTTACCTCTTCCCACACCTTCTCCCATTTTTTGCGCCACGCAAATGGCCTCCCGCACACGGTGCAAGTTTTGGTGGGGAGGTTTTGTTTTTTGTGCATGGGTGATGTTGATTGCAATTAGGCTGCAAGCCTCACGCCACAAGCTTGTAGCCTGTGGCTTGCGGCCAGATTTGCTGGTGTCAAATTCTGATTAAACCCTTCTCGCGTAAATCATCCAGCATCAAAACGTTTTCGTGATTAGTTTGAAATCTCTTTACGTCAAACAGAAACAAAACATGATCGCCTGCATCTTTCGACCATAATTTTTCTAACTCAATTAATCCCGCGCAATTGGTCAACACTTTCTTATCATTCCACAGTTCGAGGCATTTCTTTTTATTCAGGTACGATTCTTTATCGTACCTCAGTCCACTTTTTTTCCCCAACACATTGACCAGGTTGACGTGTTGTTTGCCCAATACTTGAAGGATCGCGTTTTTGCTATGGAGAATGTTATGAAGTGACTGGGTATCGTGATAGACAGCAACCATGTACCGTTTAGGTTTCATGCTTACAGCTGAAACATACGTGCAGATATTCATGTTGACATTTTGTTCATCATACGTGGCAAGGCTATATACCGGAATGTTCGGTAGATTCCAGGGACGCTTCATAAAAACCGGATTACACTTTCAAACTCGACATGCCACCATCAACATGAATCACTTGTCCAGTGATCCAACTCGATTTTTCAGAAAGTAAGAAAGAAGCAAGGTTGGCAAGATCTTCGGGCTTACCAATTTTTTTAAGCGGATGGCGCTGTGCATTGGCATCTTTCTTCTCATCAGTATTGAGGAGAGTTCCGGCAAGAGGAGTATCAGTTATTGAGGGGGCAATACAATTCACTCTGATTTTGGGTGCAAACTCTGCCGCCAACGCTCTGGTCAAACCTTCTACAGCCCCTTTTGAAGATGCTACAAGCGAATGAAAATTGAAACCGGTCTGCACGGCCACGGTAGAGAACAATACAATGGAGGGACTGTTCGCATTCTTTAGCTTAGAAAGGCTGGCTTGTATGATTTTCACCGCACCCACCAATTGCAATTGAAAATCAGACACAAAATCTTCCGGTTTGACACGTGCGAACGGTTTTAAGGTCACCGCGCCTGGGCAATAGACTAATCCATCGACCGCCTCCGGTAAAAAGCTAAAATCCAAAACGTCATCAAATACATTCAAGCGTTCAAGCTTTACAAACCCTTCTGCCGATGTGCCTGTCGTTTTATTAAATGTCCCAAAAACCTGATGCCTTTCCGCTATCAGTTGTTTTGCCAATGATGCGCCAATGCCAGAAGAGGCGCCAATTATTAAGGTATTTGCCATGAATTCAAAACCCTATTTCTGGCATTTTGTTATCAACAAACAACCAATATTGATGAGGTTATTTCGTTAAAAAATCATCGCCATTTTTGAATACCCATCTTCCACGTTTGAAATTCGATGTATACTAATCCCGCTATTACGGCTATCTCAGCCAAGAAGTATGTTAACCCAAGAATCGCAAGTGTTGAATAGTAAAAAATGACTAACCCTGTTGTCAAGCAACAATAAAGCAAATTGGCAGTCATGATGGCGTTCAAAAATATTCGCCAGTTTCTATTTATAAATAAAAAGCACGAAAATGACTAAACAGAAAAAGCGAACGCAATCATGGAAAGCAACGAAAGTACCTCCCGAGGCATCCCAAAATATTCCCGGAACCGCCATTGCACTAGAAACAAGACTGAGGCAGTCGCAAATGCACCTAGTGCATCAACTAAGAAAATCACTTTGGGCTTTCGGATGAACTGAACAAAAATTGGTGACATAACTCAATCTAGAAGAATTCTCTAACATATGTTTGCTATCGCGGTATAACCAAAGTTTTACGGATTTTTTTAGACTCAAGTTAAAATCTCCTCTACCGCATACAAGGGTATATTCGTGAGCCACTCTTGCTCTCGGTACTTGTTCATGGAGGTACGGAAGGCAGTTTTGATTTTGAATTTCTCTACGAATAATTTTAAGCTTTTAGCTTTCAAATTTTCTTCTGCTTTAACTTCGATAGGTATTGCTTCGTTCTTGCATTGCAGCACAAAATCAATCTCAGCAGTGGAAGATTCAGCTGTCCAGTAAAATAGTTGCTGCGCTATGGTAAGCTGCTGACAAACGAATTGCTCGGTCAGCGCGCCTTTGTACTCTGAGAGGATGCTATTTTTCTCGAGTAATATTCTGGCGTCTAAGTTGCCCATCGCGTTGAGTAGGCCAATATCAACAAGGAATAGTTTAAATGCATCCATGTCCATATATGCATTTAGTGGAAGTGTTGGTTTTGTTATTCTGTTTACTTTTAAAATAAGCCCTGCATCTACTAACCAATTTATGGCCAATTCAAAATCTTTGGCTCTTGCGCCCTTTTTTATTTGTCCATACATAAACTTCCTGTTCTCCATGGCCAATTGGCTGAGAATAGAATTCCATACTAGTTTTATTCTGGGGATGATTTCATGAGGGGCATGTTTTGCAAAATCGTTTTCATAACCTATCAGTATTTTTTGCTGAATGTCCCGAACTGCTGCCATATTTTTATGCTCGATGTAGTGAGCAACCACCTCGGGCATTCCTCCAATAAAGTAGTAGAGGCGCAAATACTCTACTAGTTTCTGGTGAAACAACGTCAATACTTCGAAGTTTCTTGCTGCTAACTGTTCATAAAGTTTCTCTTCTCCAAGGTTTAACAGAAACTCTTTAAAACTTAGTGGATGCAATTTTATAAAATCAACTTTGCCCACTGGAAAGGAGTTCTGCTTCTGCATCGAAACACCCAACAGAGAACCTGCTGCTATAATGTAGTATTCGGGTGCCTGCTCATAGAAATATTTTAAAGCGGTGAGCCCCTTTTCGGCCTCTTGCACTTCATCAAAGAGAAGCAACGTTTTGCTTGAGATGATTTTTTGATTTGCCTCTATCTCGATGCTGGTAATGATTCGTTCGATATTAAAATCTGCAACAAACAATTCCCTTAGTCGGCTACTGCTTTCGAAATTCAAATAAACCACCGTTTCAAATTCGCGCCTTCCAAATTCCTTCATCAACCATGTTTTGCCTACCTGTCGGGCCCCCTGTATGACAAGAGGCTTCCGCTTTTTGCTTTTCTTCCACTCTTTCAATTTTTCAAAGTATAATCTGTTCATAATCATAGGGATTCATCAAAATTACACTTTTTCATACGAATAAATGAGATAAATTACACTTTATCATACGTATAAGTGCATAAGATCACACTTTTCGTAACGAAATTGTTAAATCGGACGACCCTATTGGACTAACAGGCAGGCAATTATTGGGTACTTCCCAACGCCTCTTTATAAACCTTCAACACTCTTTCTCTAGCCAATTTATGATCAACAATCGGCTTTGGGTAGGACGTTGTTCCAAACTCATGGATCCATTTTTTTATGTACTCCATTTTCGGGTCAAACTTTTCAGTTTGCAACTCGGGATTGAACACTCTGAAGTAGGGAGCGGCATCGCACCCCGAACTTGCTGCCCACTGCCAGCCACCGTTGTTTGCCGCTAAATCGAAGTCCAGTAATTTTTTGGCAAAGTAGGCTTCGCCCCAGCGCCAATCAATCAGTAAGTGTTTGGTAAGAAAACTGGCGGTAATCATGCGTACACGGTTGTGCATAAAGCCCGTAGTGTTCAGTTCACGCATGCCAGCATCAACAATCGGATAACCTGTCTTTCCTTCGCACCAGGCTGCAAATTCTCTTTCATTGTTGCGCCACTCGATTTTATCGTAGGCAGGTTTGAACGCTTGTGTTTCTACCTGAGGAAAATGCCATAAGATCATATGATAGAAATCTCTCCAGATTAACTCGTTCAACCATGTTTCGTTTTTCACTACTGCTACTTGAGCCAGCTTTCGAATACTGACTGTCCCAAATCGCAGATGAACACTCAATTTGGTCGTGCCGGCAATGGCAGGGAAGTTTCGTTGTTTGTCGTATTGCTCAACAATGGATTGCTTCACCAATCGTTCAGGAAAATTGAATAAAGTTTCTTGAAAGCCTATTTCTTTCAAAGTCGGCAAAGCGATCGGAGCTATTTTCTTGAAATGGTCAAAATACTTTTCAGTTGCAAAACTCTTTAAAGTAGACTCCTCCAATTTACTTTTCCACTTTCTGCTGTAAGGTGTAAAGACGGTGTAAGGCTTCCCATCGTCTTTGGTTATTTCGTCTTTTTCAAAAATGACTTGGTCTTTGAATGTTTTGAAGGTCACGCCTTTACTTTCTAAAATCTCTTTCACCTGTGTATCGCGGGCCTGAGCGTAGGGTTCGTAATCGTGATTGGTGTAAACGGACTTCGGAGTTAGCTCCTTAAAAATCACAATCGGATTGCCATGAAGAACCAGCAATGAACTGCCCATTTCTTCAAATTTCTTTTGGATCAGTGCAAGCGATTGATGAATGAAGTTAACCCGCAAATCGGCTTTATCCTCCAACTTATTTAGAATCTCTGAATCAAAGATGAAAACAGGGACAACATCTTTGTTTTCTTTCAACGAATAGAAAAGACCTGCATTGTCTTGCAGCCGCAAATCACGTCTGAACCAGAAAAGCGTTGTGCTTTTGTCTACCAATTCACTTAGCTTACTTTGTCCGAAGGTCTTCAATTTCTTTCTCGAGTTTGTCGATGGCCTCCATTTTTGCAGCATACAGCTTCAAATCACCTGAGCGCTGAACGTGCATGGCTTCTTCTAATAGCTTTTTACGCTTTTTTTCGAGCGTCTGTATCGGATCTTTTTTTAAAAATGAGAACATAGTGGTGCTTTTAATTTATGTACACAAAACACCTACATCCTGATAATGTTAAGCGGTAGCTTCAAAATTATAATAATCTCGCTTGTACTGATAAAAACCCAGAGCACTTAATGCAATGGCCTCCAACCAATACAGTTTAAATAACACCAGCATAAACGAAATGAGAAACAGACCAAAAGTAAACGTGGTATGAGCGTCAATCGTCAAACTCCCTCGAAACAGTCGAGTATGCTGATAAACCAAATAGAAAACGGCAAAAAGAGTAATGATCAGAAGATCGAACCAAACAATATGGTTTATTGCCAGTAACACCAGTTCCGGTATAAGCAGAACTCCATAAAACAAGCCGAGAAAAAGAAACCGTTTGATCATTGATATCGGCAATCCCCTGACAAAAGTTAGATAGGTTTCTTCCAATCGCCTGCTTTCGAAAATAAAGACGGAGTGAGCCATTAGCCCAAAAAGTAAGCCCATCAGTGCCGTTCGGATTTCGTAGTGGTCGGTTGTGATTTGCATGAAGCCAATAATTGCAAAAAATGAAAAAATTTTTGTGAATAAAAGTGCCAGTGGTAAATGATTTGTAAAATGCCCCAAGTAGAAAAATGGAAAATATCTTCTCCATGGCCATTGAATAGCAGGTAACAATTTCGTTGCTCTTCGCTCGTGCAAAGAGTTGATTCTACTCAAGACAATCCAAGCACACGTCATCAGCTTTACGGAATGAAATACAAGAATAAAAAACACCGCTACGTAATGCTGGCTGAAAGCACCTACACCTACAATGAATATGGAATAAAGCAGCACAGGCTGATCCACCATAACAATAGAGAGCAACATCGGCCAAAATTGCTGCCGTTTAGTTAGTCGCGAATAATCCTTTAAAAATTGATTGTGAGGTTCGGCCAGTTCAGAAAGAACTAATTGTAAATACTTTCCGCTATACAACAACCAAACACCCATTACGCCTGCTAAAAAAACTGGCGAAGTTACTATACCATAAATTAATGAACGGTGGTAGTTAATGAGTTGGTTGGATTCGACTACACCAAACATCAAAAAGAAGACAAAGAACAGCAACCCTACGTTGCGTTCGTAGAATTTTTTGACCAACACCTTATTGAGCACTCGAACTACAGCACCCATACTGTGTGGTCTTTTACTTCCAATTCTTTCACCGCAATATCCGCTAGTTCAAACGCTTGATGTGAGGTAAAAATAAAATTTACCCCCCTATTGAAATAGAGTTTCACTAAATCGTAGAGTATGGGCACGCTTTCTTTGTCGATGGTGACCAATGGTTCATCGAGCAAAATGTACTTTGGTTGACCAATAAAAGCCAATACCAATGAAAGTTTTTTCACCATTCCGCTTGAATACGTACCAATGGGATTTTTGATGAATGGCTCAATATTGAATTTCTGAATCAACGACCCTACTTCTTCCTTTTTGGCCTTCCGGGTAGTGGAGAAAAATGAAATCAGATCGATGCCTGTGAGAAAAAGGGGATAAAGTGGTTCGGCCTCGACATAGTTTACTAACCTTCGGTAGTCGGTAGGGTGTTCTCTCATATCGACTTCATCAATATTCACTTCGCCACCGAATGGAATCATCCCGCTTATAATCTTTAGCAGCGTTGATTTACCCGAGCCATTGGCGCCCTTTATCCAAAACAACCCATTTTCAAGTTGTAAATGATGTATGTCAAGTATTAAATGATCACCGTATTCTTTTCTTACATTTTTGATGGAAAGCATGCCGTGATTACGTTAAACATAAATTTTCGGTTTTAAAGTATGTAGAACTTTCCACTAACGGTGAATGAATGGGATGACCCCTTACCTTGGCCGGTTTACAATTTAGGAAGACTTTAAAATAAGGACTATCTTTGAGCCACGAGGGTACAGGGTAGCTTCTTAGTTGCACTCTTTTTTTTACTACTACACCATTAGAATTCAGCATGGCTTTTATCGACAATGTACTACAAGTGCCCTCTTATGGCTGGGCCGATCAGCAAGGTAAGTTAGTAAAGCCCACCGTTGGCCGACTGTACCGCGAAGCATTTTCACGAATCAATATTTTCAAAACCAAAAAGAATTGGATTCCACTTATCAATTGGTTTATGGCCATCACGATGTTGCCATTTTTATACTTTTTTTTATTCAAGTTTTTTTCGTGGCAACTGCTAATTGCATTTATTGTATACAGCATGGTAATCATGAGTACCGCGGCAACCGTATGGTTTCATCGATACAGCACGCACCGTGCGTTTACGTTTAGCAATCCGGTTTGGCGGTTTATCACACAAAATTTAACACTTCGCACTTTTCCGGAAGAGGTTTATGTAGTGTCTCACCACGTACACCATTTGAAAGTAGAAAAGCCTGGAGACCCCTACAATGCGCATGCGGGTCTAATGTATTGCATGCTTTCAGATGTTAATCATCAGGCCATCGCAAAAGATTTGACAGAGGATGAATACAAGAAGGTTTCCCACTTTATCAGCCACACGGGTGTGCAACTCAATACGTATCAGCAATACCTAAAGTGGGGTTCTATCGCAACGCCTTGGTACACGGTAGGACTTTGGATTCTGAACTGGTCGTTTTGGTATGGAATGTTTTTTTTGATGGGTGGACATGCATTGGCGTGTGCGTTGTTCAGTGCCGCTTTATTTTGGTTCGTGTTGGTACGTGCCTTTAACTATACAGGCCATGGCCGTGGAAAAGTAAAGCATGTCGATGGTATTGATTTCGATAGAAGCAATTTATCCATCAATCAATCGCGCCCCGGATGGTTCTCTGGCGAGTGGCACAACAATCATCATCTTTACCCAGACAGTGCACGAGCAGGATTTCTACCCTACCAAATTGACTTAGCGTGGGTCTACATTTATATTCTTCACAAAATTGGCGGCATATCAACATATCGCGATTTCAAGAAACAGTTTCTGGAAAAATATTTTTTGGATGCGAAGAAAGTCGGTTCGGCTCAGCAAGCAGGAGTACTTTAGATAGCTAGCTCTTTATCAAAAATCCTTCTCACACCGTGGCAAAAAGGTTCTTTTTATTTCAACGATTGGTAGATCGTTGCTGCTTGTGATCTCTATACAAATCTAGCTAGGCTAATCTAAAAAACGTAAGCAAAATTCAGCGAATGACCTTCGCCTTCATTGCTGCTCTACCTCTTTGCCAACGCAGCAAATAACTTATCAAGATCTTCCGCAAATTGCTGTTGGCCTCCTAAATACTTTTTTATGTCCTTAGTAAGGTAATTCGGCAAAATCTCATTTCGGCCTACCTTCGATCGTAAGTCTTTCAACAAGTCTAAGACATCTGTTTTTTCAGCGAAATCTGAAGCTGCTTCCACTTTTGAAATCATCGAATTTACAGCTACCATTTTCTCAGTTTCAACTGCGGTTGGAGCTGCTATTGTTTCAATCTTTTGCTCTGTCTTAAATTGCAGGCAGCTGTTGTAGCGATCGATAATTTGATCCATATCTCGCTTTCCCAAATCACCGTTTTTGATTCTCTCAGTAACCTCTGCGCAGTCTGCTAAAAAGTTGCCCATACTCTTTTTAAATGTGAGGTTGGGCACTTCCATGCTTTTGCCATTCTTCATCACCAAGAACTGCCCATCGTAAGCTGACTGATTAGGCTGCCTAAATCCATATAGACTCAAAAAGCCGGCTTTGATCAGCTTCATATACCTAAATCCTTTGTCATACTTGACTGTGTGATAGATTACCCCATCAATAAAAACAGCCTTTACCTCGAGTGCGGTATAAACCTTTTTCTTCTTGTTTATTTTCACCTGCACCCGATCGAGCAAGTCGTAGGTTAGTATTTTGGTCGCGCCTCTTAGGGTATCTCCCTTTGAAGTAACCGCATAATCTGCTTGAGCAAGCACGTCAGCAGCGCAAAAAACAAAGAATAATAGGAATAAATATCTCATTGGATTAAAATAAAACCGTGTAAAAGTAAGAAATGATGTGTGATAATGGTAAAAAAAGAGGCTGTTTCAAAAGACCATCCTGTTTTTACTTTCAAAAATGTAAATAACATTAAGTCAATTAAAATTTCAACCTGCAGCTAGTGTCCAAATAGCATAAATAATAATCATCAAAATCATGACGGTATACATGATCAAATCTACGCGAACGTAGTCTTTGTATTTCTGATACATAGCCACCCATCTCTTGAATATAGATTCCATTCTTCGTCCCCAAAAGTAGCCATTTGCTTTCAATCGGTTATCAAGCTATTTTTACAGACAAAAGGGGAAATGAAACTGATTATTGAAGTGGCCGATAAAAGAGCCGATTTTGTAAAAGAATTACTTGATAGTCTTCCATTCGTCAAAACAAAAACAATCACGCCTCAAAAGACACAGTTCTTAGAGGAGCTTAAAAAATCCGTGGCCGAAGTGTCTCTCGCAAAAAAAGGAAAGCTAAAGCTCCAATCGGCTCGAGAATTCTTAAATGAACTTTGAGGTTGAAGTAACACTTTGTTTCAAAAAGCAAGCCAAAAGACTCGCTAAGAAATACCCATCGCTCCCTAGTGAACTCAGAGAACTCATTTCCTCTCTAGAAAAATCTCCGACTCAGGGAACCATGATCGGGAGAGGCTGCTATAAAATTCGTCTTTCCATTGCTTCTAAATCAAAAGGGAAATCGGGAGGCGGCAGAGTGATCACACATGTGCAAGTTTCCAAGAATACGGTTTATTTGGTTTCTATTTATGACAAGTCAGAAATGGAGAGCATCCAGCCTTCTGATCTGAGTGGTCTACTCAATCTTATACCCTAATCATGAGAGTATTTTATCTGTTCGTAGTTTTTGTCAGTTTTACTTCTCTCGCACAAGAAACACTCGTCAACGATAATAACCCTCCTTCGCTAAAATGGTATCAACTCAACACGAAGCATTTTCGTGTATTGTATCCTACTGGATTCGATGCTCAGGCGCAACGGATGGCCAACACGCTGGAACATATTCATGAGCCCGAGTCGCGCACGATGGGTGGAAGAGCCAAAAAAATTTCTGTTATTCTGCAGAACCAATCCTCGGTATCTAATGGCTTTGTCTCAATCACGCCACGAAGGTCTGAGTTTTACGGGATGCCTTCACAGAATTATAACTTTCAGGGAAACAACGATTGGCTGGATCTGCTGGCTACGCATGAATATCGACACATGGTGCAATTTCAGCATGCCACCAGAGGCTTCAATCGCCTGTTTTACTATGCCTTTGGAAACAATGTGGTTGCCGCTATGAGTTATGTGGCAGCGCCTCAGTGGTTTTGGGAGGGCGATGCGGTCGCCACTGAAACGGCTTTTACGCAGAGTGGAAGAGGGCGCATACCCAATTTTGACTTGGTGTTTCGTACCAACCTGATGGAAGGGCGCACCTTCAATTACCACAAACAATATTTGCGTTCGTATAAACACTATATGCCTGATCACTATGTACTAGGCTATCAAATGATTTCGCATTTGCGAAAAAAAACCGGTAACCCTGAAGTATGGGAAAATATTACCAAGCGCGCCTGGAACGTGCCTTTTATACCATTCGCCTTCTCTACTTCTTTGAAAAAAGAAAGCGGCATGTATTTAATGGGTTATTACCGTGATATGGCCTCTCAACTAAAGAAAGATTGGCAAGCCCAGTTAGACACTCTTCAATTAACATCTTTTGAACAAGTCAACCCACGAACCACCAATGCCTACACCGATTATAAATTTCCACAAGTGCTGGAAGACGGCAGCCTGTTAGCTCAAAAATCTGGCATCGGAGATATCGAAACACTAGTGGTGATAAAAAATGGCCGTGAGAAAAAAGCCTTTGTTCAAGGCCCCATGAATTCCACAGGAATGATGTCAGTTGCACATAACAGGGTGGTGTGGAATGAATACCGTTTTGATCCACGTTGGAGAGTAAAAAATTATTCTGCCATAGTAGGTTATGATGTTGATTCCAAGATCAAATTGGTGGTCGCCAACAAAGGTAGATATGCCTCCGCGGCTCTCTCGCCAGATGGCTATCAAGTGGCTACTGTTGAAACAACCACCGACTATCAAACTAAATTAATTGTACTCGACTACTTCAGCGGAAAAGTGCTGAAAGAATTCAGCAATCCTGGCAACGATTTTATCTCTATGCCCCGCTGGTCAACCGATGGAAAATCCATAGTCGCTCTCAAAACAAATAAGCAAGGCAAAGCCATCAGTCAATTCGATGTTTCATCTGGGCAATCCAACGATCTTACTGATTTTTCCAATGAGAATTATGGTCACCCTGTTCCGTTTGGGAAATATGTTTTATACAACTCGCCTACAAGTGGTATTGATAACATCTATGCATTAGATGTTGAAACCAAAATGCGCTACCAAATTACCTGTAGTAAATATGCTGCTTACAACCCCTGCGTTTCAGCCGATGGAAAAACAATTTACTATAATAACCAAGGTAAAAACGGACTCGACATTGTGAAAATCAACTTTGACCCCTCGCAGTGGAAGCCTTGGATAAAGAGGGAACAACCAGGTTATTCGTTTGCCCACTTGGTAGAGCAAGAAGGCGTACCCGATTTATTGAAGACGATCCCGGAAGAAACACTGAAAATAAAAAAATACTCGCGGCTGAAAGGAATTATTAACCCGTATAGTTGGGGAACCTATTTTAGCAATAGCCTATCGCAGGCAAATATTGGTGTTTCGTCCAAGGACATTTTAAGCACCACCAATATCAACGCAGGATATACGTATGATTTAAATGAACGTACTGGCTCTTGGACAGCGGGTGTGAGCTACCAAGGTTTTTATCCGATTATCGATGCACAAGTTTTCACCGGAACCAGAGAAGTCAAAACAAGTGTGTTTAGTAGAGATGTAAAATTCAATTGGTCAGAGACTGGCTTCGTAGGGGGTTTGCGCTTACCATTTCTTTTGACCCGGTCGAAATATTTTTCTGAAATCGATATTTCCAATTCGATTGGATTAACACAAGTTTCCTCGTTTAAAAATGAAGTGAGTCAAAATGGAACGATCATTTCTACTGGCACCAGTCGGTTTGTGCCGGCTAACGATTCTCTCTTTTTTGGCTTTAACGACCGAGTTAGCAGCGGGCAATTGATCTCCAATCAATTTACAATCTCCTATTCACATTCGTTGAAAACCAGTAGGAGAGATTTCAATCCGAAATGGGCACAGTTTCTAACCTTCGAAAATTATTCAACTCCATTTGGCGGAGACCTTCGCGGAGGATTGACTGCTATTCGTGCAGCTCTGTATTTTCCTGGCCTATTCAAACACCATTCACTCTACTTTCGAGGTGGCTATCAAAGTTCTATCAACAGCACAGACTTAAATATTTATCAGTTTAGAAATCGAATATTCAAACCACGTGGTTATGCTTACCCTCGCGATAATGAGTTTATAATGTTTTCAGCCAATTACGCACTTCCACTTGTTTACCCGGATTTGGCGATTGGCCCACTGTTGAACATCCAGCGTATCAAAACAAATCTGTTTTTGGATGGCGGAAACGGAAAAGGTCGCTCCTATTTTTATCAACCACTGAACAACAATACAACAAGAATCTATTTCTCCGATGCCACAGCCAACTATCTTTCTCTAGGAGCAGAGCTGACTTTTGACGTCAATATAATGCGATTCTTACCACAATTTGAGTTGGGAGTACGAGCCACTTATATCACGGGAAATCGCTTTAATAACAGCGCCTCCGTCATTGAATTTCTTATCGGGAACATACCTTTTTAATGCGACCATCCTTGTTGCATTGACAATTTGCGCATGGCAATTGGCGCAGATTAATGCCATATTGGCTTAATTTGTTGTTAAACACTGTGAAAATAAGACAATATGGCTATTTATGCTGATCGGCACATTTTTTCATGGAAGCGTTTGCATGGATTTAAAATCAATGTCAAACCAAAAACAAACAAATACTATGAGCATCATCCGTTACAATGCGAATGATTTCGTACCGACATCATTCAGCAACCTAGTAGACCGCTTCTTCAATGAATCCGTAGCACGCAGTGGCGGAAGTACCTTTGTACCTAAAGTGGACATCATCGAAAATGAAGCCTCGTATGAAATTCATTTTGCTGTGCCCGGTCTTAACAAAGAAGATTTCAACATCGAATTGAAAGACAATTACCTAACAGTAAGTGGCGAGCGTAAGCTTTCCAACGAGAAAAAGGAAAAGAATTTTCACTCTATCGAAACCAGCTATGGAGCCTTTAGCCGTTCGTTTGCGCTACCTGAAAATGTAGATGCATCTAAAGCAAATGCAAAATACGACAAAGGCATTTTGGAATTAACGATTCCAAAAGACGAAAAGAAAACACTAAAACAAACCATTAAAGTAAATTAATCAGTTTAGGTGGTGGGGTAAGGCGTCCTCGAAAGAGGGCGCCTTTTTGTTTTTTATTATTCGCAGAACGCAGTACCTTCCAGAAAATATATTTTATGAAGCGCTCTTTGCTGTTTCTTTTGGTGATTACGTCCGCATTTGTAGGTGCAATCGTAGGAACGCTTTTTACGATAAACTACATCGATCGAGACCCTTCTTATAAATCGATCGAGCAACGACAAAACGTGAAATCAGTGCATTTTTCGAAAGATACTTCTTACCATATTCCATCGGCAGTGAATTTTGAGTCAGCGGCCAAGTCTGTGATTCCTGCTGTAGTCCATATTCGAACTTCTTATGGATTGACCGGTTTCAGCCTGAATGCGCTAGACAATTACTTAAATCCACATGCCCAATCATCTGGTTCTGGTGTAGTCATCTCAGATGATGGTTACATTGTTACCAACCATCATGTGATTGAAGATGCCAACTCTATCGAAGTGGTGATGAGTAACAACCAGCGCTTCTTCGCGAAATTGATTGGCCAGGATCCCAGTACTGATCTGGCCTTACTAAAAATAAAGGCTAAAAATCTTCTCTTCGTGAAATATGGAAATTCCGATCAGATTAAATTAGGCGAGTGGGTACTTGCTATTGGCAACCCGTTCGATTTGAATTCAACCGTAACTGCCGGAATTGTAAGTGCACGCGCCAGAAACATTGGTATTCTCCGCGACAAAAACAATCTGCAAATCGAATCATTCATCCAGACCGATGCGGCTGTCAACCCTGGAAACAGTGGTGGTGCCTTGGTCAACCTCCAAGGTGAGTTGATCGGAATCAATTCTGCCATTGCCACCGCAACCGGAAGTTACTCAGGATATTCATTCGCAATCCCTGTCAGTCTTGTAAAAAAGATCATGGATGATTTGTTAGAATTCGGACAAGTACAACGTGGCTTATTGGGAGTGCAGATCGCAGATGTCACGGCCGATCTTGCGGAAAATGAAAAACTGGATTTGTTGCAGGGTGTATTTGTTCGATCCGTGAACAAAGGCAGTGCCGCAGAAAAATCAGGTATTCAGGAGGGAGATGTCATAACGGCCATTAATGGTCATGAAGTAAGTGGCGTTTCTGAAATGCAAGAGTGGGTGGCCAGAAACAGACCCGGGCAATCTATTCAAGTTACCTATCGTAGAAAAGGAGAGACCCATCTGGTAGATGCGGTACTAAAAAAGATGGATGGCTCTCAAGAGATGAATAAGCGAGAGGTGAGCTACCAACTCGAAGGGGCAGAGTTTGAAGATGTACCCTACCCAAAACTTACTTTGCTCGGGTTAGAGGGAGGCGTTAAATTAAAAAAACTGAGCAATGGAAAATGGAAGAAATCAGGTGCAGAAGAAGAACTGATTATCACACACATTGACAAACTCTCCATCGATAACGTAGCCGACCTCAACCGAATACTTGAAATGAAGAAAGGTGGCATTTTGGTGGAAGGCGTAAACCAACACGGAGAAAAGAAGATTTTTGGCATGGACTGGTAGCACGCTTGCCTATTCGCCTACCAAAAAAACTGTTTAGCTTTGCGCCACTACAAATACGACTATGCAAAATTTCGGCATTCAGGAAGCCCTTACCAAATTAGGGGTCAATTCAACTAATCTAGGCGCGTCTACCGGAAAGAAATGGTTGCGATCTGCTGGGTCGTCCATTATCTCGTATTCGCCCGTTGATGGAAAAATTATCGGTCGTGTGCAGGCAACGGACGAAAAAACCTTTCATAAAATAGTAACGCAGGCACAAAGTGCATTCAAGGCCTGGCGGCAGATACCCGCCCCGAAACGTGGTGAAGTGGTACGGCAAATTGGAGACGCACTTCGAAAAAACAAAGAGGATCTTGGAAAATTAGTTTCCTACGAAATGGGAAAATCCTATCAAGAGGGATTGGGTGAAGTACAAGAGATGATTGACATCTGCGATTTTGCTGTTGGCCTATCTCGTCAACTCAATGGATTGACTATGCATTCTGAACGGCCGTTGCACCGTATGTACGAGCAATACCATCCATTGGGAATTGTGGGGATTATTTCCGCATTTAATTTTCCGGTAGCCGTCTGGGCATGGAACTCAATGCTTGCCTGGGTTTGTGGTGATGTGTGTATTTGGAAGCCCTCTGAAAAAACACCACTGTGTAGCATCGCGTGCCAAAACATCGTTGCAAAAGTTTTTGCGAAAAACAATGTGCCTGAAGGCGTTTCATGCATTGTAAACGGAGACTATAAAATTGGCCAGGTAATGTGTGCGAACGAAAACATCGCACTGGTTTCTGCCACTGGATCTGTTCGAATGGGTAAAGCGGTTGGTAAAACGGTAAGTGAACGTTTGGGGCGGGCGTTGCTAGAGCTTGGCGGCAACAATGCGATCATCATTACTGCCAATGCTAATCTGGATATCGCTATCCGGGGGGCCCTGTTTGGTGCAGTAGGAACAGCCGGACAACGTTGCACGTCTACTCGCAGGTTGATTATTGATGAGACGATCTATGAGGAAGTGAAGGTTCGTCTCAAAAAAGCATATGCACAACTTCAAATTGGCAATCCACTTGATTCATCCAATCATGTCGGTCCATTGATCGATCAATTGGCCGTTGAGACTTACAGAAGTGCGCTGCGAAAAGTGAAAGACGAAGGTGGCAGTTTCGTGGTCGATGGTGGTGTTTTAACTGGCAAAGGCTTTACATCCGGGTGTTATGTAAAGCCGGCTATCGCAGAAGTAAAAAATCATTTTACTATTGTGCAGCAAGAGACTTTTGCTCCCATACTCTACTTGATCAAATATAAAACGATAGAAGAAGCGATTGAGCTTCAGAACGGGGTGAAGCAGGGATTGTCCTCATCCATTATGACAAACCACATGCAAGAGATGGAAAAATTTCTTTCTCATGGCGGCTCGGACTGCGGCATTGCTAACGTCAACATTGGCACATCTGGAGCTGAAATTGGAGGCGCTTTTGGTGGCGAAAAAGAAACTGGAGGAGGTCGCGAATCGGGTTCGGACTCATGGAAAGTCTATATGAGACGCCAAACCAATACAATTAATTTTGGAGAGACGCTCCCCTTGGCTCAGGGAATCAAATTTGATATCTAACCATTTTTGGAAAACTTCCACAATACCCTTAATTTCACCTGACCAAAACCAACGTATGGCTGCTCCGAAATACAAAACCATTATGTTAATCGATGATAATGAAATCGATAACCTGATCAACCAAAAAATGATTGAGGCCGCCTCCATCACCGAAAACATTTACACGCACACGGGAGCAAAAAGTGCTATTGAATTCTTGAAAAATATGGAAAAGATAGACGAGGCCGCTAAGGTGCTTCCTGATATCATTTTTCTTGACATCGACATGCCGCTGATGGATGGGTTTCAATTTTTAGATGAGTTTGAAAAATTGACGAACGTTACCAAGACGAAGTGCAAAATCATTATGCTCACTTCGTCCATCAATCCACAAGATTTCAGTAGATCAAAAAAGTATACCAACGTACGGCTCTACTTAAACAAGCCATTGTCTCACGACAGCATCATTAACCTAGCGGTCTAATCCGTTTCGATTGCCGTCAGTTTCTTAACAAACTCCTCGTCCATATTGATGAGGGAGGTGGGCGCAAAATAAGCCACTTTGATTTCCTTAAGTTTTGGAATAAGTGCAGCAATCTTCTTTGGCTTATCTTTTTTAGCCTCGCTCGTTGCAATTTTTAAAATCTTTAAGAACAGCAGTACATTCTCGCATTCGTCCTTGCCGAACAGTCGAATCTGTCTTTGAATACTATTTGAATGCTGGTTAAACAACTCGAAATCCCGAAGCAAACAATACTGCAAGGCCAACAATGCCTTAACCTCCATTTGTGCAAACGGGTACTTTTTCAAACTCACATCATTGATCAGACTATTGATCAGCTTCGCAGCTTCTTCATATTTTTCTACATAATAGCAACTTAATGCACGATACGTAATGTAAATCAAATGCTTTGGAATGTCCATCGTGTCTGGCTCGATATCTGAAAATATCCGCTCATTTTCGGAATACAATTCCTTTTCGGTTCCTAATCGCAGATTTCGCTCAAGCTTGGAAACAAAAAACTGGACTGAAAAAGTAAGCGTTGGGTAGTTGACTAACAAATTGGCGGCAGCATCATTTACCTCCTCAAAATACTTCTCTGCCTGCCGATATACTTTGTAATGATTGTAGTATTCCAGTCTCAAAAACTCAAACACCAAATTGAGATGGAAATAAAGGGGATCGAGGTTATAGGTTTCAAATATCTTCTGTGTGTGCGCAAAAATATCTTCAATCGATTCTCCCTCCTGATGTAGGTTATCATCCGTCTCTACAAAAAGACGATGATAAATCACCATCAAGCTTTGATAAGTGTAGAGTCGGTGCGACTCGTAAAGTTTTGCTACATTTTGCATCTCCTTGAGCAATAATGTCAGTCCCAATTTCTCTGTTTCGTCAGCAGTCAAGTAAAAACTTCCATACTTTCTAAAGTAGTCTGCTAACAGATCCTCCGCTTTGTCTACTGCCAGCATATATGCTACGTGCCTGTTGTAAAGCTGCGAATAGGTGAAATAGTCGGGCGTGTTGATATGCAACTTCTTCAAAGACTTATAAACCACAGTCAACTCGTTGGCCAAATCGTAGTCCAACAGCTCCTTCTCTAGCTTTTTTAGTGTCGCAATGGAGATGGTTCTTTTTTTAGAGAACAGCATCTCATTTAAATTAGCCACTTTTCGCAGAATATCCGTTCTGGGACTCTCCATTTGTTGAAGAAGATGTTCTTCAATTTTTTGATTCAAACGAGATCGAAGTGTGTAGTAGGCATTGGCATTTACGTCCAATTCTACCATGATCTTGCTATCGGACAATTGCCGTTCGCGCAAGGCCTTTAATAGATAAGCTGACTTTTCAGCATTACTTTCCATTAGAGAATCGTAAATCTCTTTGAAATCCTTTTCAGAAAGCTGTTTAATGATGTTTTTTAACTTAGCCATACACAGACATTAACTTATAAAGATTATGAATTTATCAAATCAAAGCAATAAAACCCTAGCAGGCAAACCGAATTGGCAGGGAAAAATTGTCAATTTTTCCGAATTTCAGCCTCGGAGGGATTTTTGATTACATATGGTAAAAGTAAGTTATGGACTCGTTCTCGCAAATGATTATTGATGCTGTTGGATCGATTAAGAATTCGGTTGTCAAAATTGACGTTTACAAAACCACCAACGGAAAGCTTCGTGCTGCAGGGTCAGGGTCTGGCTTCATTTTTTCCTCGGATGGCCTGATTTTCACCAACTGTCATGTAATCAATGGTGCCGAAAAAATCATGGTCTCATTGCTGAACGAAAACGAAATTGAGGCCACCTTGCTCGGCAAAGACCCAGATACAGATCTCGCGATTCTTAAAATTTACGCAGATGGGTACTCGACATCAAAATTGGGGGATTCTGAGCAACTACAAATTGGCCAATTCGTCATTGCCATCGGCAATCCGCTAGGCTATCAACATACCGTTACCACCGGAGTTGTGAGCGCGCTGGGTAGAACCCTAAGATCACAAAATGGGATGCTGGTTGATAACGTCATTCAATCGGATGCTGCACTAAATCCTGGGAACTCGGGTGGGCCACTGATCAACACCGAGGGGGAAGTGGTGGGTGTAAATACAGCCATCATTCAAGGGGCCAATGGCCTCAGTTTTTCGGTAGACATCAACACCGCCAAAGAAATTGGAAGTCAATTGGTAAAAAACGGAAAAGTATTTAAGGCCTATTTGGGTTTTCAACTACAAGAGGTGACCATCAACCCAAAAGTGAAGAGGCACTACCACCTGCCTAATGAAAAAGCTCTTTTCGTTGTCAGTATTGAGGAAAATTCACCCGGCTCGAGATCACAAATAAAAGCAGGCGATTTAATTATTTCGTTCAACAATAAACCAGTTAACACGCTCAATCAACTTTTTAAGGAACTGACCAAGAAAGAGATATTAACGATGATTGATATATCGGTAGTCAGGCATACTGAGTTATTGAATGTCGGGATTTTCCCCGTGGAAAGAACAAGGTAAAATAAAAAAGTCTGCACAAAGCAGACTGGAGGTTGGTGGAGAATATCGGAGTCGAACCGATGACCTCTTCCATGCCATGGAAGCGCTCTAGCCAGCTGAGCTAATCCCCCAAAGGGACTGCAAATATATTTCAATTTAAGAAACGCGCAAACCTTTAGCACTTTCGGCCAACTTACGCATAATCCTCACACGTTGCGGATCAACCGTTCGCAATTTAAACTCACTCCCCTCGTCCGATCCCATTCCAGCTATTTGCTGATTCTTGAATGCCATGCCACTTTCCCTAAAAGCTGTGGCAGAGAAATGGATCTCCATTGCACCGGATTTTTTGATGATCTCTTCAACCGTTTCTTCATTGACACCCGATCCGGGCATTATAGCAATCCGTCCATTGGCTTTGTCAATCAGTTGGCCGATCAGTTCGGCTCCTTGTGATGCCTTTGCTTGTTGCCCTGCCGTTAAAATTCGAGCAAAGCCCACTTCAATACAATCTTCTAATGCTTCAAATGGATCGCGCGTCATATCAAAAGCACGGTGACATGTAACTTTCAGCGGACGGGCTTTATCGATCAACTCTTTGCAGCGCTTTTTGTCAATTGTACCATCCGGATTTAATATCCCAAAAACAATTCCATCTACACTTAACTTCTGGCATTGCAATATGTCGCGCTTCATGGAATGGAATTCATAATTGGAATACAGAAAATCACCACCACGAGGACGGATCATAACGTACACATCCATGCTTACATTTTGGCGGACCGATTCAATCGTTGCAAAGGAAGGCGTGGTTCCGCCTTCGCTGGGGTTATCGCACAATTCAATACGATCGGCACCACCTTCTTGGGCTTTCAATGCCGACTCGATGTTATAGACAACAACTTCGATCGTCATGGTCAAAATCTACTAGTCGAGTTGTACAATTTATTTTCATTTACATCATGAACCGCAAACGTAAATCCCTTTTGTAAACAATAGGCTCCATATTCTCCGTTCTTGCTCAACGCCAAAAAACCAACCTGTATGGTCTTTGCCTTCTCAGTATCCTTTTGAATGATTCTCTCGACCGCTAGTTTACACGCTTGTTCGGGTGAATTTCCTTGTCGCATTAGCTCAACGACTAGATGGCAGCCCACAATACGGATAACTTCTTCACCAACGCCTGTTGACGTGGCCGCACCAATTTCATTGTCCACATACAATCCTGCTCCAATGATGGGTGAGTCGCCTACCCTGCCGCGCATTTTATAAGCCATTCCACTGGTAGTGCATGCACCTGAAAGATTTCCATTTTCATCTAAAGCCAGAATCCCTATTGTATCATGGTTTTCAATATTAGCAATAGGCTTGTATTTACCTTCTTTCAACCATTCTTTCCAGGCTTGCTCAGATTCTTTGGTCAACAATTTTTCCTTTTTGAATCCATTTGCGAGCGCAAATTGCAGTGCACCCTCTCCCACTAACATGACATGTTGTGTCTTTTCCATCACCATCCGCGCGACTGACACCGGATGTACGATATGCTCCAAAAATGCCACTGATCCTATATTTCCATTCTCATCCATGATGCAGGCATCTAACGTAACCTTGCCATCGCGATCAGGTAGGCCGCCTAGCCCGACCGAGGTTTCCTTAGGGTCTCCCTCCGGAACCCTAGCCCCAGCCTCGACAGCATCTAATGATCTTCCACCCTTGGCTAAAATTTTCCATGCTTCTTCGTTTGCTCGCAAACCGAAGTTCCAAGTAGAAATCACGATGGGCTTCGTCACTCTCGCTTGTTTAGCAAAAGCAGATGCAATGGGCAATGCGGATGCTGCCGCGCTGAGTTGTAAAAATTTTCTACGGGTCGTCTTCACTTAAAATAGTTTAGTCAATAATCCGCCTAGCGGAGCGAAATCTTTTGATGTAATAGTCCGAAAACAAATTAGTCTCTACCACGCCCAACGAAGTAGACGCATGTATAAACTTAACTTCTTCTTTTCCCTTTATGGCAGTCACAATACCCACATGGGTAATCTCTCTTTTCTTCTTTCCTGTTGCAAAAAAAACAAGATCTCCAGGCCGAAGATCTTTAATCTTAATTTTCTCTCCTACTAGTGCTTGTGCATCAGCCGTTCGCGGCAGTGTTAAATCAATTTTCCGATAGGCATTGGTGGTTAACCCCGAACAATCAATGCCGGAGCGTGTCGTACCACCCCATTTATAAGGCGTTCCAGTGAAGGCTCTTGCGGCACGAATTACTTCATCTACTTGTTTGTCGCGTATTTTAGCCTTTCTCGAAGCTGCGCAGCCACTTAACATCACCGAAACCAAGGCAAAAAATCCAAGCCTTTGAAAAGTTACAACTACGCCAGAGCTACGTAGTACAAGTAATTGCCTAATTTTGCGGTTTGGTAAAACATTCATATTCAAATCAAAGTTAGTAATTCATGGCATACGTAAAAGAAATGGAGGCAATAGAAACACTACCCATCGAAGAATTAATCATTGATAAATTTAAATCAATTGTGGGCGAAGATCACGTGATCGAAGACACCGAGCGAAGAACCGATTATGGACATGATAAAACGGAAGACTACCAGTTCATGCCAGATGTCGTTCTGCGTCCAGCGAATACAAATGAAGTGAGCGAGTTATTAAAAATTTGCAATCAGTATAAACTCCCCACCACACCTCGTGGAGCGGGAACAGGGTTGAGTGGTGGCGCGTTACCAGTGAAAAAAGGAGTCGTGATCTCCATGGAACGGTTCAATAAAATCATTCAGATTGATGAATTGAATTTACAAGCTACGGTAGAGCCTGGTGTAATTACTGAAGTATTCCAAAATGCAGTAAAAGAAAAAGGATTGTTCTATCCACCCGACCCTGCCAGTGGAGGCTCTTGCTTTTTGGGCGGAAATCTTGCCAATAACTCGGGTGGGCCTAAGGCGGTAAAATATGGCGTTACGCGTGACTATGTGTTGAACATGGAGGTGGTGTTGCCCACAGGAGAAATCATCTGGACTGCAGCCAATGTGCTGAAGAATTCAACAGGCTACAATTTGACACAATTAATGTGTGGAAGTGAGGGCACTTTGGGCATCATCACCAAAATAGTTTTCAAACTACGCGGCTATCCCAAGAAGAACGTGTTGATGATGATTCCTCTCAGCAGTAATGAGGAAGCCTGTAAGGCCATTGCGGCAATTTATGTGGAGGGTATCACTCCATCAGGAATGGAATTCTTCGAAAAGGAAGCGGCTGCGAAAACATTTGACTATTGTGAAAAGGTGTTGAACAGCCCGGTGACAACTAAACTCACCGAAGGCATGAACGCCTACTTGCTTTGTGAATTGGACGGCAACGATGAAGAAGTGTTGATGCGAGATGCTGAACGAGTGATGGGTGTGGTAGAGAAATTTGAAAGCGGTGAAATTCTATTTGCCGATACAGATGCGCAAAAAGCCGAGCTTTGGAAAATTAGAAAGAATATTTCTCCTGCTGTTAACTGGTATACGTTGACCAAATCAGATGACGTGGTAGTGCCTCGGGCGAATTTGCCGAAGCTCATCAATGGTATTAAAGAAATCGGTAAGCGCTATAACTTTAATACCGTTTGTTTTGGCCATTTAGGCGATGGCAACTTGCACGTAAACATTTTAAAAGAAGGATTGAGTGAAGAATATTGGAATACGAAAGTCAACGAAGGCATTGGAGAAATCTTTAAACTCACAGTAAGTTTAGGCGGAACACTTTCTGGAGAACATGGGATTGGCATTGCGAAGAGACCCTACATGTCCATTGCTATGAGTGAAGTAAATTTGAATCTCATGCGGGGGATTAAAAAAGTATTTGATCCCAATGGGATTTTAAATCCGGGGAAGATTTTTTAACATCAGCAATGAAACTAACATCGAATCAACTTTTCAAAAAAATAGTCGAAGATTATCACCTGATCGGCCAAACTGGAATTATCCAGTTTACCTTAAAGGATTTGACCATTAAGATTGAAACGAAGGACACAATAGGAAATCTCATACAAGAGTGGTTGAAGGAATGGATGAAGAAAGAGAAAATTGAATTTGAAGAAAACAAAAATTCACAAGCCTTTCCCGATATCTATCTCAACGTGGAGGATAAAACGAAAGGATTGCTTGAGATCAAAACTTTCGATTTCAATAGAGGTCCCGGATTTGATCTTGCTAATTTTGATTCTTACTGTAATTCTCTTCTTGAAAATGCACATCGGCTGGATTCAGATTATCTAATAATCGCCTACCAAATGAATGGCTCCGAGATAACCATTAAAGATATTTGGCTAAAGAAAATCTGGGAACTTGCCGGTGGTAGCTCTACTTATCCTCTCAAAGTACAAGAGAAAAAAAAAGTGATTTACAACATACGACCAATCATCTGGTACTCTGAGAAATCAAAATTCAAAGCCTTTGCATCAAAAAGCGATTTTGTTTCGGCACTGAATGAAACGAGGTATCAGTACCCAAAAACACACCACTACAATGCGCATTGGTTAAAAAAAGTATTAAAAAATTACAAAGAAAAAACTGGTTCTGATTTCATAATTGCATAGTCAGGCAGATAGATTTCTGCTAGTCTCTCTCCAATTGCTTGTACCACATTCACAGCTACAGTATTTCCAAGCAGGTCGAAGCCTTCTTCCAATTTTACAGGCATTTGATACCACTCAGGGTAGCCGAAAAGTCGAAGCCCTTCGCGTAAAGTCATTCTTCTTAAGCCCTCTCCATCAGGTACAACTAAACGAGCCATGTCGGTTGCAACTAGTGTTGGTGCAATTCCATCCGGATCCAGAATTTTATTGATTTCAAAACTAAGTTTACCTGTTACAATGTTATACCCAGGTTTTAAAGCTTTGTTTTCCAACCTATAATTTTTTGAGCCAAAGATAGTCTCTTCACTGATTAAACTTTTGGGATGCTCAAATTTGAGATATCCCTTTTGAACCAAATCATCCAACATCTCTTTCAGCTTTGGTGACTCATGGAACGTTTTGATCTGCTTTAGGGTCAACGTCATACCATCCATCCACTTGATACCAATTTCTTTTGCCCAGTGTTTTCTTCTTCTCTCTCTAAACAACTTACTCAACAAAATGGACTGTTCTTTAGAGACAACTCCCTTCAAACCAATATCCCAACTGTGAATGTTGTCATCTCCTCCACGCTTATCCTTAATAGATTTACCAAATAGATCGGGTAAAGAGAAATGTTTCAATAGCAGTTTTGTAAATTTTGTCTGCATCGTTGGTAAACCCTTCTCGAGAATTGCGCTAAGCGATTGATGCTTTTTTTCAAATCCTACCAAATTAACTTCGCGATCCAACGTACCAACTATAAAAACCCTTTTCCGTGCTTGAGGCAAACCAAAATTGGCGGAATTTAAAACCTTCCACGTAACACAATATCCTAAAGCCTGTAGCTTTTCTAAAATCACACGCAACGTTTTCCCAATCGGTTCATTTTTTCCTCCTAGGTCATGTTTAACAAGACCCTCTACATTTTCTAGAACAAAACCATACGGTTTTTTTTCCGCAATAATTCGTTCAATTTCAAAAAATAAAGTACCTCTCGTGTCAATAAAGCCATGTCTTTTTCCGCCCGCACTAAATGGCTGACAGGGGAATCCGCCAAGCAGAAAATCAAACTCGGGTATTTGGTTGTTCTTTACTTTTGTAATATCGCCCACCAAAAAGTCGTGGGAAAAATTGTGTTGTAGCACTTTCAGCGCATGCGGCTTTACTTCTGAGGTCATGACACATACTGGTTTCAAGCCCTTTGATTTAAAAGCCTCCTCAAACCCCAAACGTAAGCCGCCTATGCCGGCAAATAGATCAATGAACCTAACTTCTTGCATACTCTTTAACTTTATTCTTCTTTGCTTTCTTGTAAACTGACTCGGGTTCCGCAGCGATGATCATACTTGCCTCCACTTCAGGAACAAAATTTTTGCACCCAATTGCTTGAAGGCATTGAATCAAAAAAGTTGCACCGAAAGTGCCTCGACTAATCTTGCTATCAATACTCGCTTTAGTCTCCTTTACCCCAATATGGTTCAGCAGATCAACCAAATTTTCTGTAGTGATGCCTCTCTTTACCAATTCTGATTTGAGAAGTCGCTTTACTTTCTCATTCCAATCTGTTTGCTTCATCATTCAAATATATGACAAAATATTGTCATATATGCAAATAAAATGTCGTTAATGCCAATAATTTAAATTTCGGTTTTTGTCATAGTTTATTGACAATAAGCGGTTTAGATTTGTTTTCTAAAGTGAAGAATTACAATCAAAAAGTGATCAAAGTCCCTCGATTTGAAGAGGCAGCCGGTTTCTACACCACAGAAAATCGATCAAGGCTTATGAGTAAAATTAAGTCTCGGAACACTAAGCCAGAAATCTTGCTTCGGAAAGAATTGTGGAAACGCGGCTATCGCTATCGCATTGACGTGAAAGCACTACCCGGTCGGCCCGACATTGTGATCTCAAAATATCAATTAGTTATTTTTGTAGACGGAGAATTTTGGCACGGCCATCGTTGGGATGAAAAGAAACAAAAAATAAAAACTAACCGCGGCTTCTTGCTGCCCAAAATTGAACGGAATATACAGCGCGATGATGAAGTCAATGAACGACTGGAGGAACTCGGTTGGACTGTAGTACGATTTTGGGAACATAAAATTACCAAGGATCTCAAAGGCTCGGCCCTGGTCGTTGAGGCAATCGCGCGAACTCCCTTCCTCAAAAGAAACAATTTTGAACCCGACCAAGATTTTGCCAACTTTACCCAATGAGAAAACTACGACACCATCCATCGATCCTGCTGGTTGGCACAATTCTTTTTTGCTGCCAGCCAAAAGCTACAGAAAACGAAAACGCGGCTAACCTATTCAACGGCAGAAATTTAGACGGTTGGCGATTCTTCAAATACAAAGAGAACAATAGCTGGGAAGTGGCAGCCGATGGCACACTCCATTGCAAGCCATTTGACGGGAATGAAAAACGTGCTAACTTGATCTCAGTTGATCAATATGAAAACTTTGAACTCAATTGGGAGTGGAAGATCTCGCCACAGGGAAACAGTGGCGTGATGTTTCGGGTGACAGAAGAATTTGACGAACCCTATTTGAGTGGGCCTGAGTATCAACTGCTAGATGATATCGGATACCCTGGTAAAATCGAAGATTGGCAAAAAACTGCAGCTGACTATGGAATGTACACGGCACCTGATGCAAAGCCGAAGCCGGTGGGCGAATGGAACTCTTCAAAGATCATCGCCAACGGTAACCATGTTGAATATTGGCTGAACGCTACAAAAGTGGTCGAATACGAAATCGGTTCGGAAGATTGGAAAAAACGAAAAACAACCAGCAAATGGAACGAAGCGATCGGCTATGGCGCTGCCAAGAAAGGTCACATTTGTTTGCAAGATCACGGTGGCGAAGTGTGGTTTAAAAATATTTACATTGCAAAACTTCCCTAATCGTTTTGTCAACGTACTTGGTTTCATTCTTGAATTTTGAATCAGCGTGTGCGGCATTACCGGAATATTTGCATTCAACCTAGTCGGCAAATTCAATCTTATCAATGTCACAGCTGCCACAGCCGCATTAAGTAAAAGAGGGCCTGATCACCAAGGTCTTTATACCGATCAGTTTGTTGGTCTAGGACATCGAAGGCTTTCTATCATTGATACGAGTGCCGCTGCTCATCAACCCATGTGGGATGAAGAACTGCGTTACAGCATAGTATTCAATGGAGAGATCTTTAATTTTCAAGAATTAAAAAAGGAACTAGAGGCAAAAGGTGTGACATTCACTACACAGTCAGATACCGAAGTTTTATTGAAGCTCTACCTAGCAGAAAAAGAAAAGTGTCTAAACAAACTGAATGGGTTCTTTGCATTTTGTATTTATGACAAGCAAGAACAAACTTTTTTCGTAGCCCGTGATCGGTACGGCATCAAGCCATTACTCTATTTTTTTGACGAAGACAAATTCCTCTTTGCATCGGAAATGAAATCCATTCTGGCGTATGGAATTGAAAAGACATTAGACTATTCTTCCCTGAATACCTATCTGCAATTGAACTACATTCCCGCTCCGGACACCATTTTTACAAATGTCAAAAAACTACTGCCGGGGCACTATGCGACTATCGGCAAAAAGCATTTCACTGTTGGTTGCTACTACAAAATTCGCTACGAAAGAAATTCGCTTAACCACATTTCTTACGATGATGCGAAGAAAAATCTTCAATCGTTGCTGGAGGCATCCGTACAACGAAGATTGATTGCTGATGTTCCGCTGGGTGCCTTTCTAAGCGGAGGGATTGATTCATCGGTGATCGTTGGTTTGGCGAGCAAACACAAACCTGATCTGCACACATTCTCTATCGGGTTTCGTGACGAAGCCTTTTTTGATGAAACCGAGTATGCCCGTCTGGTGGCCAAGCATTTCAACACCGAACACACGGTTTTCTCATTGACGAATGACGATTTATATCGCCATGTGCATTCCATATTAGATTATATCGATGAGCCCTTTGCAGATTCGTCTGCCATAGCGGTTTATATTCTAAGTCAGGAAACACGCAAGCATACTACTGTTGCATTATCAGGCGATGGAGCCGATGAGCTACTGGCCGGCTACAATAAGCATGAGGCTTTTCTAAAATCATTTAAACCCGGATTAAAAGAAAATATTGCCAAGCATTTATTACCCGTTTGGAACGCCTTTCCTTCGTCCCGTAATAGTCCCATCTACAATAAAATTCGTCAACTAAAAAGATTTGGTGAAGGCATGAAGCTTTCTCCCGCGCATCGGTATTGGCACTGGGCACGGTTCGCCAATGAAAACGAAGTTCACTCATTGCTCAGCAGCGAAAGCAAGGAAAAATTTCAAAGTGAGGAATATAATGGCCGCAAGTCCGAAATCCTGAAAACAATTCCCTCAGATGCCGCCATCAATGATGTACTGCTAACGGACATGAATCTGGTCTTGCCAAATGATATGCTCACCAAAGTTGATTTAATGAGTATGGCCAACGGTTTAGAGGTTCGCGTTCCATTCCTTGATTACGAAGTGGTTAACTTTATATTCTCACTTCCCGGAGATTTTAAAATTAACTCAAAAATTCGAAAACGAATTTTACAAGATACCTTCAAAGAGCTATTGCCATCTCAACTTTATAATCGACCCAAAAAAGGATTTGAAGTTCCCCTACTCAAATGGTTTAGAACCGAAATGAAATCATTGATAGTCGATGACCTGCTTTCTAAAAAACTTATCGAAGAACAAGGTATTTTTTTCTATACCGAAATCGAAAAATTGAAGAAGCAACTTTTTTCATCAAATCCCGGGGATATCCATGCACGGATTTGGGGGCTCGTGGTGTTTCAATGGTGGTGGAAGAAAAATGTTAAAGTCTGAATGTTGAAATAGCAAATTTTGAATATTAAATCACCTGAGTGAATCAATATACAAATCCTCCACTTTCTTGCGCGCCCAAGGCGTCTTTCTTAAAAAAGTCAAACTAGATTTAATGCTAGGATCATAATTAAAGCAATTTATTTTGATAATAATGCCCAAATCTTTCCATCCGTAGAGATCTACCAAATGTTGTAAGATCATCTCTAACGTTTTCGCATGTAACGGGTTATTCTTTTGTTCCATGCTAAGCCCTAAAAAATCCTACATTCTATTGGCATGACGAGAAGTCAAAAGCCATTTCTCTCCTTTTTTCACGTATACTTCGGTATACAATAGTTCTATAGAAAATAGATTCGCATTAACGATGCCCGAAAACTTTCCTTTCCCAAGCAAAATGGCCAGACCCGGATACACTCGTACGTTTGCTTCGCTAACAGTCACTTCCCGATAGTCAAGTTTACCGCTAACTACATCATCTAACACCCCCTGCTTCGTTTGAATCCATCCGTTGGAGTGTACATACTTGGCTTGATCATCCAATATCATTTTTAACGAATCAATATTTTTAGTGACTAACCACTCAAATTTCCTTTTTGAAAGTTGAATAACTTGTTGTACTTGGTTTGGCCGTTGCGCAAAAGCAAGGTAGGAAAGATGAAAAATAGCAAACGTGAAAAGGCACAACTTCTTCATTTTTTCTATTTGTAGATTTCGTTTAAAACGCCAGCCAATCGAATACCGGCCTGCTCAAGGCGAAGTTTCACTGCATCTAAGTTTTTATAAGAATATTTAAAACTCAAATTGCCATCGCCAACTGCGTACACTTGCTTTCGGTAAGTCATCGACTCTGTTGCCCAGTCTCTCACGCTTGCCTTTTGCCACCGCGCTAACACCTCAGCAGTTGGCTCTTCTAGCGCGCCTGCCAATTCGGTATAACTTAGCTTAGTATCATCAATCATGTTGCTATCCCACACACTGTGCAGGTTGGTCTCATTACGAAACCATTTTACTTTCACGCTGTTGCCACCACGGTCGTCACAACAACCCACATGCAAAGGTTGATGAATGTCTCCCACCAGATGAACAATCATTTTGACATACTCGATTTCCCTTTTTCGATCCAATTTTTTAGTCTTCAACTCAGCAATCAATCGTTCCAACGTCATAATCACATCGCCATTGGGGTTCTTCGGTGAGTCCGAATAGTTCGTTCCCGTTTCAATGGTCACCCAATGCCAGTCTGCCGTGTAATTATAGGAAGAATCAGATCTAATCTCATCCATCCAGGTACTCATCATCGCCAGGGATTCCTGTCCCATGAGTAGTTTCAATTTCTTCTTCGCCTTTGCCGAAAGGTGCTTTTCAGCCACAAGGCCAATCGCACGATGTCCCGTTACTCCCCAACCGAAAGACTGGGTAAACACTAAACAAGTCGTTAAAATCAACACAAAAAACTTTTTCATAGATATCTATATTTTACCTCAAATATGCTCAATTTAGGTTCAAGCCCGATTTCTTGACAAAGAATTAATCGAGATTTAACCTACCCAATTGGCTCCTTTGGTAGCCATAAAGGCACCGCTTCGCAGGGTTCACAAAATCATTGTAACTTTGGTTTACTTGTTATGGAGAAGACTATAAAACTGTCGGCCCTTTTGGTGGCCAATCAGCTTGACATCAAAGGCATCAAAGCATTTTTGGAGGTAAAAACAGCTTCCGAATCTTCAACTGAATTACTCTATGCATTTGGGAACGATCGCTATCAATACTACTTCAATTATGGCGTGATCGTTTTCTCGGGGCATTCAGAAGAAGAGATAAAGATTGCTGTTAAGGCCATTCAGCCTTTCCTCAAAGATCCAAATAATAATTGGCTGCGCGATGACCACGAAATCAGTGTGCAGGAAGGAGAAATGGATTTTGAATTTGATCAACTAATTGTCGACCATCTCGATGTCAAAGTCGTGCGAATTGCAATGTTCAACCTGGCCCAATCTGTTGCACTCGACTATTACCACAATGTAACCGAAAATCTTCTTACCGAAATAAAGGGATTTACCCGCGACCTTGAGCGAACAGGCAAACTTAGTATCAATCGCAAAGATATGATCAAGTTCATTGGCAAAGCCTTGAACACCCAAAACGATATTGCCGATAACATCTACATTTTTGATGCACCCGAACAGGTGTGGGATGACGAATACCTGGATAAGCTCCACAAAGGTCTAATGAAACACTTTGACTTGCGCATTCGCTTTAGCGAAATTGAATACACTCTACGAATTATAGAAGATAACTTGAGTGTGTTTCGAGAAATCTCTAACCAACGCGAGAGCAGTATCTTAGAATGGATCATTATTGCGCTTATCTTAGTGGAAGTATTTGACTTACTGATCACCAAACTTTTTAAATATGTTTGATCGGCAGGCACTGTTCCTGAACTTCGATATCAAGGCTCAGCCAGACGACATCACTTGTGGCCCCACTTGCCTGCATGCCATCTACCAATATTATCATGACAATATTCCTCTAAAGGATGTAGTCAATGAAGTAAAAAGCCTCAAAACAGGAGGCACACTGGCTGTCATGCTTGGCAATCACGCGTTGAAACGCGGCTACAAGGCACATATTTATACTTACAATTTGAATGTGTTCGATCCTTCCTGGTTTTCGCTTTCGCAAAACAAAATGATCGATAACCTCAAAAAGCAAATGAGGTATAAGTTTCGAAGTAAAAAATTGTTAGTAGCCTCAAAAGCCTATATCAAGTTTATTGAATCTGGTGGCACCATTCAGCAAACCGAACTAGATCAGCATCTTCTGAAGAAGTACTTAAAAAAATCTACTCCCGTACTTACGGGATTAAGCGCCACCTATTTGTATGGCACACAGCGTGAAATACCTGCTACCAACAAATATGATAGCATCAAAGGCGAGCCTGTGGGGCACTTTGTAATCATCAACGGCTACGAAGAAGCTTCTAATAAGATTTATCTGGCAGATCCCATGAACCCAAATCCATTGCAAAGTCAGTACTACAGTGTCAGCTTTGATCGATTGATCAACAGTATCATGCTGGGGATTGTTACCTATGATGCTAACTTACTTGTCATTGAGCCAAAAAAATGATTACAAGATTTGAAAATTTGAAAATTTATAAATCTGAAAATGATACTAGGCGGCACTCCTTAATTTTCAAATTAGCCTTTTCAAAAGAATGTCCTGCTAATTTTAACCAGGTCAATTCTCAAATCTTCAAATCATCCCATTTTCAAATTTGAACTATGCCCAAGCTCATTGTCGTTGAAAAGCCTGAGTCCTGGAAGTTTAATGTGGAGGACGTGGAAATTATCACGCCCGACAAATACATTTCAGAAGAGGCTTACCAGTCAGTGAAAAATCTAAAAGTCATCAACCTTTGTAAATCTTACCAATACCAAAGCGAAGGTTACTATGTTTCTCTGCTTGCAGAGGCTCGAAATCACAAAGTATTACCAGGTGTATCAACCATTCAAGATCTTCGCTTTCCATCCATCTTGCGCGATGACTCTCAGGATTTTGACGAGTTGATTCAAAGCACATTTAAAAATGAACCCTACCAGCAAGTAGAATTTAATATCTATTTTGGAAATGCGCAGGCCGAACATTTAAATCGACTGGCCTTACAACTCTTTCAGTTGGTGCAAGCCCCTTCCCTTCGCGCATCCTTTGCACGAAAACACAAATGGGTATTGCACAATATCAAACCAATCAGCATCAAAGAAGTGCCCGAGTCTGATAAACCGTTGCTGGCTCAAGCTTTGGAAAAGTACTTGCATCGCAAACGCGATTATAAACCAGATAAGAAAAAATATGATCTCGCTATTCTCGTCAACCCGGACGACAAGAATCCTCCGTCAGATGATCGCGCATTGAAGCGGTTCTACAAAGCAGCACTGGAAGCGGGATTCAATACCGAATTTATCACCAAAAATGATTTCGATCAGCTGATCCAGTACGATGCACTTTTCATCAGAGAAACGACTAATGTCAATCACCATACCTTTCGGTTTGCCAAGAAAGCGGAATCATTGGGGCTAGTAGTCATGGATGACCCTCAGTCGATTTTGAAATGTACCAACAAGGTATATATGCATGAATTGCTGAGCGCCCACAAAATTCTCACCCCAAAGTCTTTCGTAATTTCTGAAGAAAATTGTGACAAGCTATCAGATAAGATGGCTTTCCCCTTTATCCTGAAACAGCCGGATGGCGCATTCTCGAAAGGAGTTTTTAAAATTGAGTCATTGGAAGAGTTCAAGAAAGTGAGGGAAAGCATGTTTGAAAAATCAGACTTGCTCATTGCCCAGGAATTTTTACCAACCCCCTTTGACTGGCGAGTTGGGATCATTGATGGCCAGGTTATTTATGTGTGTAAATACTTTATGGCTTCGCACCACTGGCAGATTGTTAACTGGAATGCGAACAAAGAAAAATCGAGAGATGGCGAAGTACAGTGTATTGCCATTGACCAAGCACCTTCCGGGTTACTAAAGACAGCCCTCAAGGCCAGTTCACTCATTGGCAAAAGCCTGTATGGAGTTGACATGAAAGAAATTGACGATAAGTTTTACGTGATCGAAATAAACGACAATCCTAATATCGATGCGGGCATCGAAGACAAAATATTGAAAGACAAATTGTACGATACAATTATGGAAGTATTTTTGAACAAGATAAAAGCTGACAAATGACCCAACCCCCTCGCATTCACTTATTCCAAGGCTACGGCATCGAGCTAGAATATATGTTGGTCGATAAAGATACGTTAGCTGTGAAGCCGATCACCGATGAAGTAATCAAACATGAGTTGGGTGAGTATGGCAGCGATTTTGAGAACGGGATTGTTACGTGGTCAAACGAATTAGTATTGCACGTCATTGAACTAAAATCGACCCGGCCGGAGTTAAATTTCAATGCACTGGAAAATGGTTTTGCAGACGACATCAAAAGAATCAACGCCATACTCGGACAGCACAATGCCATGCTGATGCCCACAGCAGCCCATCCGTTTATGGATCCACTAAAGGAAACAAAACTGTGGCCACACGACAGTAACGAAGTGTATGAATTGTATGACACCATCTTCGATACCAAAGGGCATGGTTGGTCAAACCTACAAAGCACTCATCTTAATTTACCGTTTTACGATGACGAAGAATTCGCAAAGCTGCATGCAGCCGTTCGGTTAATCTTACCGCTATTACCGGCCCAGTGTGCCAGTTCTCCCATTTTTGAAGGTCAATTGACAGGCGTGCTTGATACACGTTTGAATTTTTATAAAACGAATCAAGCCAAAATTCCATCCATCACGGGCAAGGTAATACCCGAAGCCATTTTTTCGAAAAGAAATTACTTGAACTCCATTTACGAAAAGATTAAAACAGACCTTTCAGGTTACGACAAAGAAAACATCTTAAATCCGATATGGGTAAACTCCAGAGGAGCAATTCCTCGTTTCGACCGCGGTTCAATTGAAATCCGAGTGATGGATGTGCAAGAATGCCCGTCTGCTGATATGGCCATTATTGAGTTGGTTATTGAAACGATCAAGGCATTAGTGAACGAAAAATTCATTTCACTCGAAGAGCAAATGAAGTTCAAGACCGATAACCTGGTAACTATTTTTAATCGATCTATCATTCAAGGACTAAAGACGCAAATCGACTCGTTAGAATTTCTCCATGCTTTTGGCATCACCACTCCTTGCACTACAAAAGATGTTTGGCAAAAAATCATTGATCGCCTGATTGCTTCTGGCAATACAGCTTTAGAAAAATGGAAGCCTGAGCTATCCGTTATTTTAACAGAAGGCTCGCTCTCCGACCGAATTATCAAATCACTGAACGGAGATCATTCACAAGAAGCCATCAAAAAAGTGTACCGCCAATTAAGTGGCTGCCTGGCGCAGAATAAGATGTTTATTCCATAAGAAGAAACGGCTAAAATAAAGAAAATTCAAACCCCGTAATATTAAAATCGCATTTTGATATTACGGGGTTAAATTTTTACTTTTATAGCATGATCAAAAGGAAGTTAGAAAAGCAATTGCTGCAAATGATAAAGCATTTTCCGGCAGTTTGTGTGCTAGGGCCGAGGCAAGTGGGCAAAACTACTTTAGTAAAGCGGCTCGCCCTTATTGTCAAAAAGCCGATTCTATACCTAGACCTAGAGAGACCAACTGATAGGCTTAAGTTACAAGATGCCGAATCATACCTTGCTCAACATCATGATAAATGTATTATCGTTGATGAGGTACAATTTATGCCAGAGCTCTTCCAACTACTTCGGCCGCTGATTGATGAAAAGAGGATGGCAGGTCGGTTTATATTAACAGGCTCTGCCTCTCCCGAACTCATAAAAGGTGCCTATGAATCACTTGCCGGAAGAATTGCTTATGTTGAACTATCCCCCTTTTCACTTTTAGAAACAGGCACCACGCCTGTGGTAGAAAAACATTGGTTTAGAGGTGGTTTTCCCTCTGCTTATTCGCCAAGAGCAGCGGTTAGCTCAACGCAATGGTTAGATTTTTTTATCAAGTCCTATTTAGAAAGAGACTTAAACTTGATTTACAACATCAATTTTACCAGAAGCGTCATGCAAAAAATGTGGACGATGATTGCTCACTTTCATGGTAATATTTTACAGGTTGAGAATTTCAGTCGGTCGTTGGGTGTTACGGGCCCGACAGCCTCGCGGTATTTTGATTTTTTGGAGGGCGCATTCATCATCCATCGGTTGCCAGCTTACTCGCATAATTCAAAAAAGAGACTGATAAAATCGCCAAAGCTATACTTAAGAGATTCCGGAGTGTTGCACCGGTTGTTGCATTTTGATGATATGGAAGATTTAAAATCAAATGTAATTGTAGGTAACTCTTGGGAAGGATATGTGATTGAGCAAATTTACAATTCAAAACCTGACTACTTGAGGATGTATTATTACCGGACGCACGATAGTGCCGAAACCGATGTGGTCATTGAAAAAGGCAACAAGATAGTGGCCTGCGTAGAAATAAAATTCAGCAATGCGCCAGTATTATCAAAAGGGTTTTATATTGGCTTGCAAGATCTGAAATGTAAAAACGGGTTTGTGATCACGCCTTCGTCCGAAAACTATTTGAATGGACAGGGTGTGAGAATTTGTTCCTTAACAACCTTCTTGAAAATGTTTTTACCTAATTTGTAAAAGGAAACCCAGTAATTTCGAAATTCAATTTTGAAATAACGGGGTTTATTTTGGATTAAAAACTTAACACTCTACCAAAAGGAAAGATAACAGTTCGCTTTTAATAGCAAAAATCCACTAACCATATACCCACCTCATCAACGTAACCGAAGCCAAATAAATTAGTGTAATTGAAATAATGTTGAGCCAAATGCCGGCCTTCATCATGTGCTTCATTTTCATGTGACCGCTACTAAATACGATGGCATTCGGTGGAGTCGCTACCGGAAACATAAACGCCATGCTGGCGCCAATAGTCACGGGCATGCCCATCAAAATAGGGTCGATGCCAAGGTTGGTAGCGATACCAAACACCACAGGTAAAAAGATTTGGACCAGTGCCACGTTGCTCATGAGCTCGGTAATAAAAACAGCAGCTACTATCAACCCAAAAATTAACCAATTAACAGAAGGACTGCTCGCGGCAATTTTTGCGCCCACCGCTTGTATGATACCCGCACTTGACAAACCTTGAGCCAGACACAAACCACCTCCAAATAAAATCAAAATGCCCCAAGCCATCTTCTCTGTGTCGGTCCACTTCAACAAAAAACTCATCTGCTTCCAATCTACCGGCACAATAAACATTAGAATACCTCCCATCATGGCTACGTTCGTGTCGTTCAGCATTTCTTTTTTCAAAAGAATATTGATCGGCTGCTGAAAAATCCAAAGCAGACAGGTGATGCCAAAAATCGCCATTACCAGTTTTTCTTCCTTACGCAATCTGCCAAATTCCAGTAATTTTGATTTGATCAGTTCATCGCTGCCTCTCACTTTGTTGATTCCGTTTTTAAACAAAATTCTCGTGATCAAGAAATACATAGAAGTCAGTAACAGAACCATGATGGGTACACCCACGAGCATCCATTTTCCAAAATCCAGTTTCCGATGATAGAATTGGTCAAGCAACCCCGCAAACACCACATTGGGTGGCGTGCCGATGATGGTGCCGATGCCGCCAATACTAGAACCATAGCCTACAATCAACAACAACCCAATTGCAAAATTTCGTTCGCCCTTTGGAAGTAACTCGTGCGAGGCGGAAGGTTCACTCTTTAATAAGTTAATGACTGAAAGCACAATGGGCAGCATCATCATGGCGGTAGCGGTGTTGCTTATCCACATGCTAATGAAAGCTGTAGAGATCATAAACCCTAAAATTATTCCGTTACCCGAAGTACCAGTGATCTTAATCAAGTTGAGGGCTACCCGTTCGTGCAGCCGATGTTTTTCTAAACCGAGGGCAATCATAAATCCACCCATAAATAAAAACACAATCGGATTTGCATAGGGTGCTGCAGCCTCACTCATCTTCATCACTCCCATAAACGGAAACAACACCAACGGCAACAAAGCTGTAATGGCAATGGGTACTGCTTCCGTCATCCACCAAACGATGATCCAAGCAGCCAGCGACAAAACCTTACCTGCTGAGGGCGATATAAATGAATCGGGAATGATGGGCAACAAAATAAAAAAGACAAATGGGCCAGCTATAAAGCCAATCAATTTTTGCCGGTCGATAGTAAACGATTTTGTCATAGTTGTCTAAGAAAAATAAAAAAGCGAAAGCTTCCCCTCGCTTCAAATATAACTGTTAAGGTTGTCAGGATTGTTGTGCCTGGGTTGCTCCCCCGCCTTCGGTTTTCGGATTGGCGGGTTTTACCGCTATCGCTCGGCCATCCAGTTCTGTTTCGTTAAGTGCGGCAATAGCAGCTTGGGCTTCTGCATCGTTTGCCATTTCTACAAAACCAAAACCTTTCGATCGGCCAGTGTCACGATCTTTAATAATTTTTGCGGAGGTTACCTGACCAAATTTTGCAAAAGCTGCCTCCAGATCTTCGCGTCTGGTTTTAAAATTTAAACGGGCTACAAAAATGTTCATAGTATAAAAATGCTACGTGAATACTAAACAGGGTTGTCTGAAGCAATACAAAATAGGAAATTATTCGCAACAATTTCAACCCAAATCATGCAATAGAATTACTGTCATCCGACTAAAATTAAGCTTTTGAAAAATATTGGTATTCTGACTCATTCAAGAGGATTTTTTTGGACTCTCAAAGCCACCCCCTCCGCGCTTTCCCTCTCTCAATTTATAATTTACTCGGATGACAATGCAACAAAGCTCGTTTATACAACGAGGCGTACTTTGTCCTACCTGCTCTACTGCTTGGTGCCAGGCTTTTTTCGGATATCGATTTTAAGTCGCCCCTCGGCAATGTCAATGATAGCATTGAGCAACTTGTTGTGCAGCTTTGCTTTGCGAAGTTCTTCCTGTAATTGCTTTAAATTAGTAGGCAAATCATCCTGAGCAAGTTCATCAGCTGATTTGATTTTGGGGTTTATTTTCTTCATTGGTTTTCCTTGAAATCTTGTTACCCAATGATAGATGGCTCTGAAGTCAACCCCATATTTGACCCCTAATTTACGATACGTGGTATCGCCCAACAAATACGCTGCTATCATAGCTTCTCGCTCTTAAACAGTTTTTTCTGATTTTCTCATCTTGTTTACACATTAAATCGTGTAAATCTATTGCAGGACGAGATAATCTGACGTTGTATAATTGCATTAATCTGACTGACATAACCAATTAATTGAATTAAAATATACCCAATCCCAGCGAATGGGCTCGCCAAAATTTGGCAGGGTGTAATTTAAGCTAAGCGTTCAAACTTTCAATAAGTGCGAGTAGAGCAAAACAAGTTTATCAAACTCCTGCATTATCGTTTTGCTAATGTTGTCCGAACTAATGGCCGGATCGCCCGGTGAATATTTTTTACCAACATTAAAAGCGTAATACCGCCAATCATCAGACTTTGTAAACTCCGCCAGCATCTCTGCCTGTTGAAAGGTTTCGACTTTTCGCTTCTCCCCCATCACTTCAATCCAATACCCTGCACCTAACCCAGTTGATAATTTAAAGAACTGATTCCGGTATTCCTCTTCCAACATCTTGTCCTTCACATATTCGCGATCTACTTTGCCTTTTCCTATTCCACAATACAACGATACTTCTATCGATTGTGGCTTGATGCTTAGTTGAAACTGAACTACATCCTCCAACTTAATCTCTTGACTGATCTTTTTCAACTCAGCTTCTCCCCTTCCATAACTAATCGAAAGGCTCCTTACCTTTTTGTTAGAGTAGTGAGTTGGATCAACACTGCTGACAAGACAATTAATATCTGCGTTTTCAAACAAATTCAGTTTATGCACATGCTCTTTGACGGAATCATGCAATTGAACCAGTTTGTTTCGCGCCTCTTCGCGCTGCGCAACCACCTCTTGTGTAGTCAGTTTCGCTCTGTCATTGGCAAACGTGAGGTAATGTGCCTTTTGAAAAAATTGGTTTTTAAACTTGATGGTCTCCCAATTAAATCCAGCAGTGGTAAGCGAAATGAATTCCTCTTTCTCTTGCCGCGAAGCTATCTCTCGCTGCTTGAAGGAAGGATAAAGCAATTCATACTCCTGAATCAGCACCTCGTTCAATGGCTCAGCAAACTCAAAGTAGCCGGTAAACCACGACTTCAACTCTTCGATCTGTTTTGCATCTGTAATCTTATAGAAAATCTCTTCCCGATCCTTCATACCCTCTAGCGTAAAATCCCCTGAGCCGATAAAGGCTAGTGCTTTGCGAAACGGCAAATCGAAAATATACACGTTGGCGTGAAATACATTTCTCGTATAAATATTCAGCGTAATTCTACCTTGATAGTTTCGCCAAATCCGTCTGAGTACTTGTGGTGAGGTTAGCAGATCTAATCCTGTCACCAAATCCATTTTACATTTGGGCGGAATTCGGCTACGGATAAAATCAAATCCCACCTCTGAAATAGAAGCCGAAGCGATGTAACAGTGCTCTGCTTGTTGCAGTAATTTCTCGTTGATTAAAGGAGCAGCGAGTTTCTTAATAATCATGAACTTTTCCTTACAACGCAATCCCCACCTTCACCCCTTGCTCAATCGCTCGCTTGGCATCCAACTCTCCGGCTTCCAACGCGCCACCAATCAGATGAACGTTGGTGTGTGTTTCCTTCAGCTTGTTATAAAGTTGATTGTTCGAAACCTGGCCCGCGCAAATGATTACGTTGTCAACTTCCAATAATTGAGCTACGCCATGTACAGCTATGTGCAACCCAGCATCATCTATTTTTTGATAGGTTACATCGTCCATCATTTTTACCTTTTTCATTTTCAACGCAGAGCGATGAATCCAACCGGTGGTTTTTCCCAAGCGCTCACCGAGTTTACCTTTCTTGCGTTGCAACAAAAATACTTCCCTTGGGGTTTTCACCGATGCACCTTTTAAAAGGGCACCACCCGATTGATAATCCATATCGACTCCCCACTCTTTCATAAAGGTCTTCACGTCCATTGTTTCCGAATGGGTGAGAAACTCGGCCACATCAAAACCAATTCCACCCGCACCAATTATAGCGGCTCTCTTGCCCACCGGCTTTTTGTGTAACACTACATCTGTGTAACTCAATACTTTCGGATGCTTAATCCCTTCAATGTTTATGCTCCGGCCAGTGACACCTGTGGCTACCACAATTTCTGCAAAGTCGTTAGCCTGCGATTCATTGAACAAAGTATTCAAATGAATCTGCACCTTGTTCAGCTCCATCTGCTTTTTATAGTATCGCAGCGTCTCGTGAAACTCTTCTTTACCCGGAATTTCTTTTGCAATGTTAAACTGCCCACCAATGGAAGCTTGGACCTCAAACAAATGTACTTCGTGGCCGCGTTGTGCAAGGGTAACCGCACACGACAAGCCCGCAGGCCCAGCGCCCACCACTGCAATTTTTTTCTTCACTAGGGTTGGTGTTATTGAAAACATAGTTTCATTGCAAGCTCTTGGGTTCACCATACAGCTGGCTGTCTTCCGTTTAAACACGTGATCTAAACAGGCTTGATTACAAGCGATGCAGGTGTTGATTTCATCTGCTCTTCCCTCCATAGCCTTCTTTGGAAATTCTGGATCAGCTAAGAATGGCCGCGCCATAGAAACCATATTGGCATGTCCGTCCGCCAAAATCTTTTCAGCTACATCCGGCATGTTGATGCGATTGGTGGTGATCAGCGGAATAGATAGTTTGCCCATCAATCGCTTTGTCACCCAACTAAAACCACCGCGGGGTACCATCGTGGCAATCGTTGGTACGCGTGCTTCGTGCCAGCCAATGCCTGTATTGATAATGGTAGCTCCAGCCTTCTCTATCTCTTTGGCCAAATACTCTATCTCTTCCCAAGTAGAACCATCTTCTACTAAATCTAACATCGACAACCGGTAGATGATAATAAAATTCTTTCCAACTGCTGCGCGTGTATTTCGTACAATCTCCAGCGCAAACCGGATTCTGTTTTCGTATGCACCACCCCACTCATCAGTTCGGTTGTTCGTCTTTGATACAATAAATTGATTGATCAAATAACCTTCCGAGCCCATGATCTCTACGCCATCATATCCGGCTTCTTGTGCAAGCTTCGCACAATTGACAAAATCATTGATGGTTCTTCGAATGCCGCCTTGCGTAAGCTTCCAGGGCTTAAAAGGAGAAATTGGAGACTTAATGGCCGATGGCCCGACCGCCAGCGGATGATACCCGTAACGACCAGCATGTAATATCTGCATACAAATCTTCCCGCCTTCGGCATGAACGGCATCGGTGATGAGCTTGTGTTGCCTTGCTTCTGACTTCGTTGAAAGCTTACTGGCAAACGGGCTCGTCCAGCCTGCACGATTTGGCGCCACGCCACCAGTAACAATAAGCCCCACTCCTCCCTTTGCTCGTTCTGCAAAATAAGCGGCTTGACGCTGAAAACCATTTTTGCTTTCCTCTAACCCGGTATGCATAGAACCCATAAGGATTCTATTTTTCAAGGTGGTGAATCCTAAATCGAGCGGTTGAAAAAGATGTGGGTATTGCATAGAATTTGTTGTTGCAAACAAAGATACAATTTATAGAAAGTTCTGATTTCAATCTTTTTAAATAGTTTGTGACGATAGCAAAGGCTACTAATTTTTTAGGAATATCTTAAAGACAGTTCCTTCATTCACCTCGCTTTGCACCTCCAGGGTTCCGCCCATTGCGTCAACGTGGGTTTTCACCAGAAACAATCCTTTGCCCTTGCCTTCGACATGAAAATGAAATCGGCTGTAGAGCTTAAAAAGTTTTTCTCCATATTGTGGCAAGTCGATACCCAACCCATTGTCGCGGAAATCAATTTCTATTTTGTTATCGACAATAGCTGAAGAGATTTTTATGTGAAGAGGCCGATCCGGATGACGATATTTGATGGCATTGCTTAATAGATTTAACAGGATGCTTTGTAAATATGGGCGAATAGTATGCACCGTATCAACCTTTTCAAAGTTGATATCTATCACTGCCTCGGATTGCAGAATATCGTTTTCGAGGCCATTTAGCGTAATACTTAACTCCTTCTCAAGATTAACTTCAGTTATTGTTTGGTTAAGGTTTTCCCGAATCTCCAAAATTTGTCCAAGGTCTTTCACAATCGTGTCCAACTCTCCACAACTGAAAATCATTTTCTGTATGATCAACTCTTTTTCCGTAAGGTTTACCTGTTGCCGGGTAAGCAAATGCGACAAGCCAAGGATCCTTGCTACAGGCGCACGTAGGTTATGCGAAGCAATGAAAGCAAATTGCTCCAATTGAAGATTATAGTCGGTAAGTTCCTTTGTTCTCTTTTTTACTTCCTCCTCCAAATTCACATTTCTTAAAAGAATATCCTGATTCTGTTCTTCAATAATAGTCTGAGCCTCTTTCAGTTTCACATTTTGATAGGCCATTTGGTCACGCTGGGCGGCTATCTCTTCTTGCCCTTGTATTAGTTCCTCGTTTTGCGCAGCAATTTCTTCGCGTTGACTGATTAACTCCTCGTTCTGTGTAACTATCTCTTCTTTCTGCTCTTGAATCTGACGTGTCCGTTGCAATACCTGCTCCTCCAGTTCCTGGTTAAATTTAACCTGCTGATCTATTCTTGCCCGTGATTCTAGCTGCAACTTGTACCCGATACCCAAAGCGAAAATTAGGATTTCGACAATTGTCCCATAAGCGATGATCAGAAAAATATCGGTATAGAATTCTTTGTAAAGAATATATATGCCAAACAGTATGCTGCTCCACAGCACTAAGGAGCCAATAAGTAGAAAATAATCTGCTCTTACGTTTTTTCTAAACGCAACAAAGAGAAAGGCAGTTATTGTAGTAAACGAGAGAAGACAAAACCCAACAGTAATGTCGCGTGAAATGAAAAAAGCATTGTATCGAACCTGAATGTAAATAATCCCTGTGCCGTCAGGTCTTCCGACCTGACGTTTTGAAAACCCAAATCCAGGTCACCAAATTTCTCAAGACAAAATCAATAACTGAATTCTTTTTGCCATTAAAGGAAACTCGTTTAAGGGGTCAGGTCGAAAGGCCAGACAGTACAGACAAAAGGAAACTCATCTAATTCTTCAATTCTTGTTTTTCTTTCGTGTATCATCGCTATACAAAATATGCCTCAATGCATTAAGTAATCTCGGTATTTCATCATAGTTTGTGTGAATGATGATGACTTTATCGCTGGTGATATGCCGCTCGATAAATGTTGCATAACCAGGCCACCCCTCAGTATTGCTTGCGTAATAACCAAAGGTATTATCGTTAATAAAAAACAAACCTAGTCCATATTGAGTCTTTGTACCATCCATTAACGTAGCGGGAACATACAAATCTTTTTTGCTCTCTTTAGTAATTAACGTGTTTTGATATAAAGCCCTGTCCCACTTCACCAAATCACTAACGGTGGAGTTTATTGTTCCATCTCCAACAATCCCATCTAACCATATCACTATTTTATTGGAGTTGTAGTTGTAGTTGTTAGCCAATACAAATCGATTTGAACTAAAGTCGTAGACATATCCAGAAGCATCATTAATAACTTTTTTTGGCGCATATCTACGATAGAACATAAATGTGTTTGACATTCTTAGTGGTTTAAAATATTTTTTATCTAGATAAGTGGCATAAGATAATCCCGACAATTTTTCTATAATAGACGCCAATAAAACATAGCCTGTATTGCTAAATTCAAATTTTGTATTCGGTTCAAATAACAATGGGGGGCGATGAACTTCAAATAAATAGATGATATCCTGATTGGTAGCAATCTTCGCCTTGTCCCACAAGCTATCCATTAGCTGCATATAGTCGGGCATTCCACTTGTGTGATTTAACAAATGCCTTACCGTTACTTTGTGATATTCTCTTAATTCAGGAAGGTGTCTGTCAATAGTATCATCGTAATTCAACTTGCCCTGTTCTTTTAGTTGAACAATGGCCAGTGCAGTGAATTGTTTTGCACAAGAAGTCAATTCAGAAACCGAGTTTTCCTTTAATCCTTCCTCGCTCTCTTTATTCGCAAAACCAAAACCCTTTTGATAAATTGGCTTGCCTTTCTCAGTTATTAAAACATTTCCATTGAACTGCCCATGCTCGCTAAAAGCATTAAAGAGGCTGTCAATTCCCTGAAATTTGTTTTGGCCAAAAAGAAAATGACTGAAGACTATAGCGATTAAAAGCAGCTTAAATTTCATTGTTTGATTTTATTCCAACCGGAGTCTCCGCCTTGGGACTCCGCGCCTTTAGTTTTTTACTATTTCTTAACCTATCTCCCGATTTATCTCAGGTAATTATGCTAACAACGCTTTTTGTTCTGTTTTACGCGGAGTCCCCGAAACGTGAGACTCCGCTGCGAAGGGAAGTACTCGGCATGCCCTCCAAAGGATTTGTCATTAAAACCAAAAATACGATCGCCAACCTTAAAAGTAGTAACACCTTTGCCAATTGCTTAAACAACACCGGCAAACTCACAACCAAGTATTTGATACTTTGGTCGTAGGAGTCCACTCCAAAACCGTGAAACGAAATACTCGGCACTACGAAATCCAGAGTCCGTTCGGTTAACAGTAGAAGCATGTACTTTAATCAGGAGTTCGTTTACCTTCGGCTCAGGTTTGGACACCTCCGCTAACTTCGCCACTTCGGGCGAACCATATTCTGTATAGGCTACTGCTCTCATTTTCTCAATACCTTTAATGTCAAACACGTAAAAGCTACTCTCTTCTCGCAATTTTCGTCATTATGAATAGGTCAATCTTATCACACTACCTTATTTTAAAGATAAAGTTAACAACTGAACATCTAAGTCAAAAAATATGAGTTTGAAGAATCATGTAGAAAGGGTTGTGGGTAGGAACTAAATCTAATGTCTTAATTATTTCTCAGCAATTCTGTCAATTTTTTAAACGTGCTATAGGGGCCCTCTGTAACAAATAGGTTATATGCCCATGCAGGCACCGATCCTCCTGGATGAACATCAAGGTAATAGGTAATTGCTATATTTTTGTCATCGACTGCAACAATACTCCAAATTGCACTTAAGCTTGCTACTCTTACAATTCCTTTCTTTTGCTCTAAAATTGTTTTGTTATCGGAGGTGGTAATAGTCAAATTGCGGTTGTCAGCACTCTTTCTAAAGTTCATATTCACAACAGCATCCCTGTTGCTTACTGGCCATGGTGCGCCAGATTCCAAGTAGTAAATAATATTATCGGCATCTACTATTTTTATCATGTAGCTTTTCTTGCAGGAATAGATCCAAGACGCGTTTATTTCTACATTTTTGAAGATGGAAATAATCTGTTCTATTGTGCCAACTGTAACGCAGGTTACTTTTATAGATTTAAACTTATTGTTTACACTGCTTTTGGTGTACACTTTAATATTGCCCTTGTCTTTACTTATTACCCAATCGTCTTGTGCAGATAATGCAGAAAACTGCAGCAAAAAAAAGAATAATAGACAATAGCTAATCAATTGCATCGAAGTAATTCGCGGTAAATGTATTGTGTATAATAAACCAAATTCATCAAGGTAAATTCCTACCACTTTAACATCAAACAGAATAGCAACTATTCTCGCTTCAACTTTGGAATTAACATTGGCACTTCTGCCTTGTATTGCATAAAATCTATTCTTGTCAACAATAGCCTATTCTCTTTCATTGGTATGGAAGCGAATAAAAACATCAGCACCATTCCAACAGCACCAAAGGCTGTCCAAAATGGTGCTGAGACACCAAAGCCAACTAGCGACAGCCCGATCCAAAATAGCATTTCGCCCAGATAATTTGGATTGCGTGTATAGCCCCAAACTCCTTTACGGATAAACTTTCTATCTGGCTCATTCTTATTGAACCTGCTTTTATACAAACTATTATCTGCAAATAACTCAATTAAAAAGCCTGAAAGAGAAACCAAATTGGCTATGCCAATCCAAACATTCAAATCTTTACTACTGCCATCAAATAGGTAAAAGAGTGAACCCATACTTAAAAAAACTATGAGAGTGGGGTAAAGGTGAATGGCCAAAAAATTGATGGGTTGGAAGTGCTTACCAAACTATTTTCTGAAATTGATGTAGCGCCAATATTCATGCTCGCAGCCATGCCAGCTCCGATACCAGTTATGGGTTAATCGCCAGGACCAAAAGCTGACCGTAAAACTAGTGATGTAATGTGCAGCCGTCCAACTTTCATGGGTATTCACAAAACAAAATATAATAATGTAAAATGGAATAACCGACCAGTAAGCATCATTCACACTGCTGTTTTTCTTGTACAATGAGAAGAAAAAAGCGACAACCGTCATCACTAAGTCTGCCACAAAAAACCGAAGTAACTCGCTACTAAAAGAAATAAAAGTATAGGATAGATATCCGCTGAATCCAATTACGATATAAATAATCAAAATTTCTAAGAATGGTTTTTTTTGTGTGGTCATAGTTCAACCGGTGTGTAATGGCAAAGTTCCGAAATTTTAACGTTAAAAATGGGATTTCCCTGTGCCGTCAGGTCTTCCACACAGAAAATAATCGCGTTTTATAAAAAGTCGATTCCAAAATACCTACCTGCCCTTGTTATTGTTGGTCTCCCGACCAACAATTTTAAATTTCTGAATAATGTGTAAGAAACCCAAATCTGTCTTCACCAGTGTCATAGAAACTTGCAGAGCTATACTTGTAAACTTCAGATAGTGTTGCCAGCTGCCAATGCGGCTGGCAAGGATTGTTGTGAAGATACTCAAACTTTTGCTTGAAGAACCACTCGTGTATTAAATCAATGCTCATAGAATTCCGCT
>VYLR01000029.1_pt1 | contig 131079 bp, 104 predicted proteins | sample 5114291 | NCBI WGS metagenome assembly VYLR01 (sample SAMN12291774, study PRJNA351875) | freshwater metagenome | isolation source: freshwater lake | place: USA: Michigan, Lansing Lake | collected 2013-08-14 | reverse complement strand
AACAATGGTAGGGGTAATAGAAGCAGAACCTGCTGTTGTTAAACTAACACATGCAATGGTTGGTCCCGGAGGGCATGAAATGTTGCTAACAGTAATAAGCGCTTGAGGTGCTTGCGTGTTAACTACCGATAAGGTTTTTACAATTAATGAACAAGAACCTGCCGGATTCATAATTAGCGCTACTGTACCGTTTTGAGAAGTAACTAAAGTTGTGTTAGTAAAAGTTGGAGTAGCAAATCCAGGAGGGATAGTGATAGCACTTGATGTCCAAGTGTAAGGCCCTAAGCCCGGAGGAGCTGTAATTGTAGCACCGGCAGCACCACAAGTAGGAATTAAGATACTATTAGTTCCTGCAGGGAATAAATTACTATTACCAGTAATTGTCATTGGTTGACATAATGCATCAAAATAAACATAACCAAAATGTCCGCTATAAGCACAATCTATCGCATACACATCTAAAGTCACATTAAAACCTAAATAAGGGGATAAATCAATTGACGAAGGCATCCATGTAGGATTGAAAGCATAAGCTCCGTTTAACTGGAAGCCTGGCGCTGCAGGACCACATGCAGTTCCAGCCGCCACTGAGATGTTAGGACATGCTAAAACAGTTGAGGTACCGGTAGCAGTGTTTGTAATAGTTACACGAATATTAAAACCAGGTTGATCACAGCAAGGATGCGAAGGATCTTCAATAACAGCTCTGTAAGCATATCTGAAAACTGCATTTGCAGGAGAAACTAAATAAGTTTTTGATAAACGAACTATTTTAGCGCCAGAAGAGGCATCATTCAAACGAATAAAGCAACTCCCTGCTGGCTGTGTTCCTGAACTCGCAGAGAAATAAGATGAAATTACATTGTTAGGAGCTAACATATATGGGTCTGTAACAGGTGCGTTAAAAACTGTGTAAGTAGTAGCTGGTCCTGTTGCAAATGGTGTGCAATAGTCAGCAGTAAAATCCTGAAATAAAGTCCAACCACCAACAGCCCCACCAATTTGTGGACCAGGGTTTACATCATTATTTTCAAAATCTTCATTGTTACAAGCCCCCGAACTAGGCAACAGACTTGTTTTAAATGCAGAAGCAAGTGGCGTAATAGAATTAACGATCTTAGGATAAAAGGTTTTTAAATTGTATTTTTCCTTAATGAAGGCACGCTTTTGTTTGTACATATATACTTTGTACTCTTCACCAAAAGCACCAGAATTAAGGGCATTGGATTTTGCAATTGCTTCATCAAACCCCGCTAATGAATCAGCTGTGAAGATGTAATTTTTAATTGACTTAAGTTTTGCATTTTGAGCTTTAACACAATTTGCACTAACCACTAAGGCAATTACAAATGTTAACAGTTTAAATTTAATTTTCATGGAATTGTGTGTATTAATTCGATAAATATAATGAATTAACCACTATTCTCAATAATCGTGCCAAAAATAAAAATTTGTTAAATTCAAGGGGTTTGGGCGCTCTAAAAGCCAAAAAAATTAACAATAAAAAAGGGAGGATTCGCTGTAAATTCAAATTATTCATGTATTTTTACTTTAATATGAAGAAATTTTTATCAATTATTTTTTTACTAAGCTGTGGAAACATCTTAAATGCTCAATTAGTATACAAGGACGTAGCCGGTATATTTTACAAACGATGCACATCTTGTCATCATGAAGGGGCAAATAATTATTCTTTTATGTCTTACAGTAAGACCAAGCCATTTGTTTCTAGTATAATGGTTGACTTAAATATTGGTAAAATGCCGCCTTGGAATGCAGATACGCTTTATACTCGCTTTCAGCATGAGCGAATTATCACGGCAAGTGAAAAAACTAAAATACTAAACTGGATTACCCAAGGCGCATTAGCGGGTGATACTACCCAGGCACCTCCGCCGCCGACATATAGTAATAACTATCAGCTTATTGGCACACCGGATTTGATTTTAGGTATTGGACAATTTACCAGTACTGCAACCAGCGCTGATAAATACTATTGTTTTTCAATCCCTTCTACATTAACCCAAGACAGAGTATTGAGAGCGTTTGAAATTGTGCCGGGCAATAAGGCTATTGTGCATCATGCTGTAATTACTGCAGATACTACAGGTGCTTACACAAGTGATTTATCCGGAAATTGTTTTAACATACCGGGTAATTTAGGTATTGGAACCTATGCGCCAGGAACTGCAGCTACTGTTTTACCTGGTGATTTGCCAATCAGAGCAGGTATTGTTATTAAAGCCGGAAGTAAAATCATCATTCAAATGCATTACCCTAAAGGAAGTGCAGGGCAGGTTGATAGTACTAAAATCAGAATGTTCTTCTATCCGCAAAATGTAACAAATTACCGACGTGTTTATGTAACTACACCGCTTCAAAACTGGAGCATGATTATTAATGCTAACACGACTAATACTTACACGGCCTACTATCCTTCTGCCACAACTAATCTTACTGGAAGCATATCTGCTTATGCCATGATGCCACATTCACATTTAATTTGTAAGTCCATAGTTAATTATGCTTATGTTCCTGGAGTCGATACCATCAAGTTGATTAGAATTAATAATTGGGACTTCCATTGGCAAGATTATTACACGTTTAAAAAACTGGTTAAAATTCCTACTGGTTACCGATTGTTTTCTCGCCATTCATTTGATAATACTAGCGCAAACCCACATAATCCTTTTAGTCCTCCACAAACAATTATGGCGGGTACAAGTACAGATAGTGAAATGTTATTTGACGGTTTGATGTTTATGACTTACAAACCAGGAGATGAGTTAGTAGATTTAGAGGCTATGCTTGGAACAGATTCTTTATTGGTTGGAGTAAAGCCTATTAACCTAACAAACAAAAAAATGTCGGTAGCGGCCTTTCCAAATCCATTTAAAGAGTCAATCACGTTCAGAATACCATTAAAACAAAGTTCAGATGTTGAGTTGTTTATCTTTGATGTAGTTGGCAAGTTGGTTTTTTCAAAGAAATTGATCAATCAAACGGAATCTTTAATTGATTGGCAATGGAATGGAAAAAATGCTAGAGGAGAGGAACTTCCGAAGGGCCTTTACATGTATAAAGTAAAGACCAACCATTACAGCGCAGAAAATAAAGTGCTTAAGGAGTAGTTAGTAAATTAATTGAACGCTTGGTCCGTAAAATTTAGGTTGTTTATTTGAAATGGTTGTGAAGTAACAATTGCAATGATATGATTGAAGATTATATTTAATCAAACTATCGAATCAAAAGTTCTTACATTCCGTATAGCTTGAAAAGACAAATACCCTTAAGGTCTTTAATAAAAAAATAGGAGGCAGAATCAGAAAATAAAATCAGAAAAACTAGTTGCCGAAATCAGATAAAAATTTGATTCTTAACATTCTGATTTCCTCTTCAGTATAATCGTTTTCTCCTAACTCACGCATCGCTTCAGAAATACTATCGTTTTCGCTTTCCTTGAAATAGTCCATCACTTCTTCTTGTTTTTCTTCATCAATTTCTTCTTCTATAAAATAGTTGATGTTTACTTTTGTTCCGCTTTCAACAATTGTTTCTATTTCAGTAAGCAAATCTGGCAATTTAAGATTTTTACTTTTTGCCATGTCGTGCAAACTTATTTTACGATCGATGTTTTGAATGATATATACTTTTAAACCACTTTTGTTAACCACAGATTTAATAACCATGTCTGTAGGTCGTTCAATTTCATTGTCCTCAACGTACTTCTTAATTAAATCAATAAACGGTTTTCCGAATTTTGCGGCCTTGCCAGCACCAACACCACTAATTTTGGTTAATTCTTCCATGGTTATTGGGTATTGGATCGCCATTTCTTCTAAAGAGGTTTCCTGAAAAATAACATACGGAGGAAGAGCTTTAGCTTTAGCTGTTTTCTTAACTAAATCTTTAAGCATGGCATACAAGGTTTCATCAGCTGCACCACCGCCAGCTTTTCCGCCAACATGGATATCCTCGTCAAAATCACTTTCAGCATTGCTGTAATCATGATCTCTTGTAAATTTAATGCTGCTTGGTTTTTTAAGAAAGGCGTGACCTTTTTCAGTTACCTTAACAATACCATAATTTTCAATATCCTTGGTTAAAAAGCCATTAACAATAGCTTGTCTTAATACCGCTAACCAATACTTATCATCCTTATCATCTTCAATGCCCTCACCCCAGGTTTTAAAGCTGTTGTGTTTGTAGGTTTTGGCAGTTGCGGTGAGAACACCCATTAAGATGTTATTGATGTCTTTAATTTTATGTTTTTCTTTTGCTTCAACAACAGCTTTAATGGCAAGTTGTAAATCTTCCTTGGCTTCAAACTTTTGTTTAGGATGACGACAGTTATCGCACATATCTGAGCATTTCTTGTCATCATATTCCTCGCCAAAGTAATGTAAAATAAATTTTCTGCGGCAACTGCTGGTTTCTGCAAAAGCAGCTGTTTCACTCAGCATTTGTTTTCCAATTTCCTGTTCAGCAACTGGTTTATCCTTCATGAATTTCTCCAGCTTCACAATGTCATCATAACTATAAAAAGTTACACAGTTACCTTCTCCACCGTCACGTCCGGCTCTTCCTGTTTCCTGGTAGTAACCTTCCAGTGATTTTGGGATATCGTGATGGATTACATATCTCACATCCGGTTTATCAATACCCATTCCAAATGCAATGGTTGCAACAATAACATGGATATCTTCCATTAAGAAGCCATCCTGTGTCTTTGCGCGTTCTTTAGCATCTAAACCTGCATGATAAGCATGGGCTTTAATACCGTTAACCTGCAAAGCCTTTGCAATTTCTTCAACCTTTTTACGGCTGAGGCAATAAATGATACCACTTTTGCCTGAGTTTTGCTTAACGTACTTAATAATTTCTTTAATTACATTTTGCTTGGCTCTAACTTCGTAATATAAGTTTGCTCTATTAAAAGATGATTTAAATAGTGTGGCAGTTAACATGCCTAAATTCTTTTGAATATCCTGTTGAACTTTAGGGGTTGCTGTGGCAGTTAATGCAATAACTGGTACATTACCAACAGCGTCAACAATAGGACGTAGTCTTCTGTATTCTGGTCTAAAATCATGACCCCACTCAGAAATACAATGCGCCTCATCAATTGCAAAAAAGGAGATTTTGAACTCTTTAAAAAAGGTAATGTTTTCTTCCTTTGTTAAAGTTTCAGGAGCAACATATAATAGTTTGGTTTTTCCGGATAAAACGTCTTTTTTAACAGTAGCAGTTTCACCTTTATTTAATGATGAATTTAAGAAGTGAGCAATACCACTTTCGTTACTGAAACCACGGATGGCATCTACCTGATTTTTCATTAGGGCAATCAGAGGAGAAACAACGATGGCTGTCCCTTCTGACATTAGGGCAGGTAATTGATAACACAAACTCTTTCCGCCACCTGTAGGCATGATTACAAATGTGTCTTTGCCGTCTAAAACATTTCTAATGATTTTTTCCTGGTTTCCTTTAAATTTATCAAAACCAAAAAAACTCTTTAGAGTGTCTAAAAGTTCGTGGGTTTCTGTTTCAATCATCATATCTAATATTTACTAAAAAAGTGTTTATCTATATAAAGATATATAATAATTTTTGAAGTAAACAAGCAATTTCTACCCAATTGGTAAAATATTAGATGATTTAGGAAAGTTTGAAGACGTATTTTAAAGGTTGGCGCTAAAATGACGATATCTTAGACAAAAAACGATGGCTGAAAGCACAGAAAACAGGATACCGAAGTAAAAACTGAACCCAATGAGGTCGTAGTATAGAGAAAAGAAGAGTTTACAAAAAAAACTGATTAAAAACAGTTCAACACCCCACTTTTTAGTATACCAAACGCCAACTAAGGCAATGAACTGAAGGGAAATAATTAAACCAAATAAGCCCGGCACAAACACACCTAATTTTTTGATAGAAGGTGAAAATACCTGCGGGAAGTTAAAAACTGTCCCGCAAAAACCTAAAACACAAAGTATGGTTATGAATTTACTTCTTTTGATGCAACAAAAATACACTATTTATGCTGAATGCTGCTTCTTAGTGTCAGGTAATTTCAAACTCTCGTTCGCAAATGGCATTATCTTTTGTTTTGAGTTCAACTTTATACTTACCTTTTTTTAAGCCATTTACTGAAAATTTTACTGGAAGAGTTTGATTAGGAGATGCTTTTAGGTATTGATGAATGATTTTACAGACTTCCTCCCCCTTAGAGTTTAAAACATGCAACATTGCATAGGCTTCGTTAGGCATGGTGAATGTTAAATCTCCTTTTAAGTTAAGTGCAAATGTTTCCATGTTGCCTGATGAATAATGAATGGTTTTGGTTTCCAATACATACCATGGTATAGGTTCACCTTTAAGTTTAGCAACATAATGCCTTAATTGAACTTGAAGACTATCATTATCAGCTGTAATATTAGCTGTATTTTTATTATCGCTAACTGCCCATATAGCCTGCTGTTCAGCTTGCCCTAGAAATTTATTTTTATTTAAAAACGTTGCTAGTTGTGTTAACTCTTTAGCCGGATTAAAATTAAAGGTATATGCTTCTCCTGATGATGGTGCTGATTTACTGGCTTGACAGCAATAACCTTTTATTTTTTTGGTAGCGCTTGATTGCGAACCAAGTACAAAAAATTCTTCACGTGTCACTAAAATATCTTGTTTCGAATCATTTTTGGAATTAAAAACAAAACCTGGTTCTAATTGTACTTCTAAACTGTCTTTTGTGAAGTTAGTTAGCGTTAGCAGCATACAATCTCCTTGGTAGCCACCGGTATTAATGGCCTTAGCAGAAACGATTTTAGACTCAAGTGCTTTTTTTAATGATAAAATTGTTTTAGCCTTTAGCTGAATAACTAAAATCATGCTGATAAAAAAAATAAAGTTTTTCATATTAATTCGTTTAGTGGTTAGACATCCTGTTTTAAACTAATAATTGGGTATTTGCTTTTTGTTACAATTTATTTTTTGTACTTTTCTAAAAATTTTAACGCTATGGATAGGTTTACAGGCATTCTGGGAATTGTACTAATTTTTGGTATTGCTTTTCTGTTATCCAGTAACCGAAAGGCTATTAACTACCGTCTGGTTTTTAGTGGCCTGGGCTTACAGCTATTAATCGCTGTATTGGTTTTAAAAGTTAGTTTTATAACTAATTTTTTTGCTTTTCTAGGAAGAGGCATGAGTAAGATTGAGCAATTTGCAACACAGGGAGCACAGTTTGTTTATGGCGGTATTATGGTTGATACCCACAATGGATCGATGAGTGCTTTTGGTTTACAACATACATTTGTATTTGCATTTAGCGTAACGGCTACTATTATTTTAGTTTGTGTATTGGTTGCTATTTTTTATCAATTAGGTGTTATGCAAAAAGTTGTTGCAGTTATTGCCAAGGGCATGAATTTTATTATGCGTGCAAGCGGCGCAGAAGCTTTAAGTAATATTGCCAGTGCTTTTGTGGGGCAAGTGGAAGCGCAGGTAATGATTAGACCCTACCTACCCTCGATGACTAATTCGGAATTGTTAAGTAGCATGGCAGGCAGCATGGCTTGTATTGCAGGAGGGATTTTAATTGTTTATGTGAATATGGGTGCAAAGGCAGAATATTTATTAACGGCAAGCTTAATGGCTGCTCCTGCTGCAATTGTTATCAGTAAAATTATTTTGCCCGAAACAGGTGAACCCGTTACAAAAGGTACAGTTAAATTGGAAGTTAAAAAGGAACATACTAATCTGATAGATGCCATTAGCCACGGCGCAAGTGATGGCATGAAAATTTCTTTAAATGTTATCGCAATGTTAATTGGTTTTATTGGTTTGATTGCCTTAATAAATTATTTGCTGGGCTTTATTAGTTGGACAGAATTAGTTAATGGTAGTTACACAACCGTGCATTTGTCTTTAGATTATATTTTTGGAAAATTGTTTTATCCAATTGCCTGGTGCATGGGTGTACCAAGTGAGGATGTACAACAGGTAGCAACTTTAATGGGACAAAAAATTACAATAAATGAATTTGTTGCGTTTGATACGTTAACACACAAATTAGCAAAACCACTCAGTGAAAAAGGATTAATTATTGCAAGTTTTGCAATTTGTGGATTTGCTAATTTTAGTAGTGTAGGTATGCAGATTGGAGGAATTGGATCATTAGTTCCAGAAAGAAGAGCGGATCTTGCCAAACTCGGAGGTAGAGCTTTAATAAGCGGTACTCTTGCCAGTTACTTATCTGCAACGATAGCTGGAATGCTGATATAGATATGCCAAGATTTATTATTTGTTTATTTTTTTGCTCACTGCTTACAGCACAGGATATAGATTACACATTGCTAAAAACCATCAATGCTAAATCTTACCCTACTTGGGATGCAACAATGAAAGGTGTTTCATTTAGTGTTTATCCTGCAATGCCGGCAAGTGTAATCGGAATTTGGACGCATGGGCATTTTGCAAAAAACAAAAACTTAAAACGAGATTCCTTCAAAAGTGCCTTCACGATTGGTTTAGCGCTTGCTACCACATCAGCATTAAAATTAGCAATTGATAGACCAAGACCTTATGTTACACACCCTACAGAAATTATTAAACGTGATGAAGCGGGTCCGCATTCATTTCCTAGTGGTCATACAACTGCAGCATTTAGCACAGCTACCGCTTTGTCTTTATCATACCGTAAATGGGAAGTGGTTGTACCATCAGCATTATATGCGGGGTTTGTAGGTTATTCCAGAATGAGATTAGGAATGCATTATCCCAGCGATGTTTTAGGAGGAATGATAATTGGAATTGGAAGTGGTTTTTTAATTTGGAGTATTGATAAGCGAATACGCAAAAATCATTCTGATTTAAAAAGTAAGGAGCTATCACCATAACTTAAAAATCGATAGTTATTATTCAAAGCGTAATTATAAATCGTTTTCCAATTTTCACCTACTATTGCTGAAACTAAAGCCAGAAGGGTACTTTGAGGTTGGTGAAAATTAGTAAAAATAGCTTTTACAATTTTGAGTTGGTAAGGTGGCGCAATTATAAGACTAGTTCGACAGACTAACTTGCTCAAGTTTTGTGAATTCATCCAGTTCTCAAGATTTTTAAGACTATCCAGATAAGATAATGTTGTTTCTAATTCGTAGGGATCCCATTGTTTTACTTCTAAATCATTGATTGATTTAGGATTGTTTAATATTGATTTTATTCCCATCCAATATAAAGATTCTAATGTTCGAAGAGAAGTGGTGCCCACAGCTACTATAAAGTTTTCTGATTGTAACTTTTTTATTAAAGATATATCTACTTCCATCCATTCCGAATGCATCACATGTGTTTCCAGTGTTGAGGATTTAACAGGCATAAACGTACCGGCACCAACATGCAGTGTTATATAATTGATACTTGCTTCAATGGATTTTAATTTATCAAATACAAAATCAGTAAAGTGTAAACCTGCTGTTGGAGCAGCAACTGAGCCTTCAATGCTTGCATACAAGGTTTGATAACGCTCAATATCTATTTGTTCCGTTTCTCTTTTAAAGTAGGGAGGAATTGGCAATATGCCGGTTTTATTTAACACCTCTGCAAAGCTTAGTTCTTTAGGTTCCCAGGAAAATTTAACAGCAATGTGATTATTAATTTTGTCGATTTTTTCTGCTGTTATATTTACTCCATTCTCTTTTAAAGTCAGTGTTGGACTCTTCCATTTTTTCAAATTTCCAACAAGACATAGCCACTCAACGGATTCTTTTTTGAGCATGGCAAAGGTGATCTCTGTTTGAGATGTATATGGTTCAAGGCAAAACAACTCGATGTTAGCGCCGGTTTCATTTTTAAATAACATTCGGGCGTGCACCACTTTTGTGTTATTAAAAACGATAAATGCCTCATTAGGTAAATGATTATGAACATTCAGGAAAGCATCATCAGCGATACTCTTGTTTTTGTATATCAATAGTTTTGAGTCGTCGCGTTTTGATAGTGGCTTTATAGCAATTTTCTCGAAAGGTAAATCGTAGTTTAAATCACTAATGGCTATATCTTTTGGGTTCACCGGGCTATTGAGTAATCAGTTGTTTGATTTTTTCTAAATCTTCAGGGGTATCTACACAATGACTATCGTAAGTGGTTTCTATACATTTTATTTTATAACCATTTTCAAGCCAGCGCAACTGCTCCAGTGATTCGGCATTTTCCAATTTGCCAGGTGATAAAGCCGTTATTTCTTTTAACACGGAGGTTTTGTACATATACATACCAACATGGCGATAATAGTCAAAATTTATATGCCACTCCTGTTGAGGTTTGTTTTTTATTACTGGAATAACGTTTCTGCTGAAATATAAAGCTTCCTGATGGTTATTTAAGGCGATTTTAACTTCATTTGGATCAAACAAAACACTGTGTGAATTGCATTTTATCATTTGGGTAGCTATTTCAGTTAGGCCATCAGCAGCGGCGCACAATTCATTAATTTGAGCAGGATTTAATAAGGGTTCATCTCCCTGAATATTCAAAACATAATCAAATGGTTGACCAAAATTTTGATAGGCTTCATAACAACGGTCGGTTCCACTTACATGAGTGTCAGCGGTATGAACAGCAATAGCACCAAATTCTGCAGCATGTTTAATTATTCGTTCATCATCGGTTGCAATGATTACAGTTGAAATTAAATTAGCTTTTGAGGCTTGCTCATAAACACGTTGTAACATGCTTTTACCATGAATCATGGCAAGTGGTTTACCCGGAAATCTGCTCGATTGATATCTGGCAGGAATTATTCCAATAACTGACATAAATTAGTTTGAAAAACAAAATTACGAAAAAACTAATCGTTAACTTTACTGCTGGTACAATGCTGTTAAAAAGAACCTATTTAGTTGGTTTTACAATTTTACTTTGTTTGAGAATCTTTTCACAGGGGAAGACGTCTGTTCAACTATTGCATCAGATGAATGATAGCATCAAAAAAATTAAAGTACTTAAAATGAATATTTATGCGATAGAGAGGATAGAAAAATCCTATTTAAGCGCAAATTCTGAAATTAAACTAAACAGTTCGCCAAGGAAATTGTATTTCATCAATCCTAAAAAAAAGTTGGAGATTTTGCATCTGCCAGCCAAAAACGAAAAGGCAATCGTTAAACCACATGTTTTTCCGTATATCACAATGCAATTAGACCCTAATGGGAATTTAATGAGAAAAAATCAGCATTATACATTGAATGAGCTGGGCTTTGATTTTATTTCAAAATCGATTGCATTTACCATTAATAAAGATAAGGAGGGAACCAAGCATTTCAAATATCATGGTATTGTAAAAAAAAATGGTATCAGTTGTTACTTTATCGAATATGATAATCCACAATATGAATATATAGATTATAAAGTAGGCAAAAAAGAAACTGTTACCAGTCTTTCCTACAAATTATGTGTTAATGATTATTTAGTGCGCTATAAGAACGATTTAATTAACGAGTTTGGGTTTTTAAAAGAAGGGAAGGTTATTAAAGTACCAACACTGTATTGTAAAAAAGCTGTAGTTTATTTGGCTGAAAGCACCTTATTACCAATAAGTTTGAGTTTGTATGATGATATTGGACTTTTTGAAAATTATGAGTTCTCGAATATTCAAATAAACCCAATAATTAATGAAGTAGAGTTTACTACTAAATTCCATGAGTACGGGTTTTAAAAACAAAAACCACAGAATTACCTGTGGTTTTCGTTGAATCTATTAATTTTAAATCTATTTGTTTTGACTTGCCTCTAAAGTAATTTCAACATCAACGTTATCAGCAATAAATCCGCTTTCGCCAATTCCAAAATCAACACGGTTAAATGTGGTTTTACCTTTAAAGCCTACAATGTTAGCAGGCACTTCACCTTTATCTGTATAGGCTTTGCCTTCAACCATACCAACGTAATTAAAGTTTAAAGTCACATCCTTGGTAACACCTTTTAATGTTAACTTTCCCTTAGCGGTGTAAGCAAATTCGCCACCGTCATTTTTAGAAATTTCTGTTGCTTCAAAAATTGCTTTTTTGTTTTTAGCAACATCAAAAAATTCAGGTTTGTTTTTCAAGTGATCATCACGCATACTGTTTTGTGTGTTAAGTGAAGCCATGTCTAAACGAATGTAAATCTTGTTGCCAGAAGCAGCATCTAAATTTACCATACCGCTGTCAACATTTATTGTACCACGTGTATCAGTGATCATGTGTTTTACGCTAAATGCAACTGAACTATGCGCTCCATCAACCAAATAAGCACCTTTTACTTCAGCTACATCTTTTATCATCGCAGCTAAAGCGCTGTCCGCTTGTGCTTTGCTGCTAAAATGCATTTCCTCACCGTTAATATTCAATATAATTTGTTCTTCTTTTACTTCTTTAGTGCAACACTCTCCACCTTCAGTTGAACTGCCAATACCATAAATGTATGGCGCAATCACTAAAGAAACTATTGACATTAATTTAATTAAAATATTCATTGAAGGACCTGAAGTATCTTTAAACGGATCACCTACAGTATCACCGGTTACTGAAGCTTTGTGTGGTTCAGATTTTTTATAAAAAGTCTCACCATTAATCACTACGCCTTTTTCAAATGACTTTTTAGCATTATCCCAGGCACCACCTGCATTGTTTTGGAAAATACCTAATAATACACCACTCACTGTTACACCGGCTAATAAACCACCTAATACCTCTGGTCCAAATATAAAACCAACAATAACTGGCGTAATTAAAGCAATAGCACCAGGTAACATCATTTCACGGATTGAAGCTTTAGTTGAAATAGCAACACATTTTTCGTATTCTGGTTTCGCTTTGTATTCCATAATACCTGGTATTTCGCGGAACTGACGACGTACTTCCTGAACCATGTCCATAGCAGCACGACCTACAGCAGCAATTGCTAATGCTGAGAAAATGAACGGTATCATTGCTCCAACAAATAATCCAGCCAATACAGGAGCTTTGTAAATATCAATAGCACTAATGCCTGCAATTCCAACAAATGCGGCAAATAAAGCTAATGATGTTAAAGCAGCAGAAGCGATTGCAAAACCTTTACCCGTTGCAGCAGTTGTATTACCTACCGCATCAAGGTTATCTGTACGTTCACGAACTTCAGGAGGTAATTGACTCATTTCAGCAATACCACCTGCGTTATCTGCAATGGGTCCAAAAGCATCAATAGCTAATTGCATAGCAGCAGTTGCCATCATACCTGCAGCAGCAATAGCTACACCATATAATCCTGCAAAATGATAAGAACTCATAATACCACCAGCTAATACAATTGTTGGAACTACGGTACTTTCCATACCTACAGATAAACCACCAATAATATTTGTAGCGTGACCCGTAGCAGATTTTTGAATGATTGACATTACCGGGCGTTTACCCATTGCAGTGTAATATTCAGTAATCCAACTCATAATTGCACCAACAATTGATCCAATTAAAATAGCAATAAATACACCATTTGCTGTAAAAGGAATACCGCGTAAATTCAATGATTCTGGCAACATCCATTTAACTAATGGATAAGAAGCAACAACAGTTAAAACAATGGAGATAATATTTCCTAAGTTTAATGCGTTTTGAACTGAAGCCTTTTCGTTACTAACACGAACAAACATTGTTCCGATAATTGAGAAAATAATCCCTAAACCAGCTATTACCATTGGTAATAAAATTGGTGAAAGTCCATTGAATTTATCACCAGTAGCGTCGATTTCCTGACCAAGTACCATTGTAGCTAAAATAGTTGCTACGTAAGAACCAAATAAATCGGCACCCATACCTGCTACATCACCTACGTTATCACCTACGTTATCGGCAATTGTTGCAGGGTTACGAACGTCATCTTCAGGAATACCGGCTTCAACTTTACCTACTAAGTCTGCACCAACGTCAGCTGCTTTAGTGTATATACCTCCACCAACACGTGCAAATAAAGCAATAGATTCAGCACCTAATGAAAAACCAGTCAATACCTCTATAGCACGTTTCATTTCATCACCTGTTACAGGAGTACCTGCAGCAAACATTTTATAAAACACAATGAATAAACCACCTAATCCAAATACAGCTAAACCGGCAACGCCAAGTCCCATTACAGTACCACCTGTAAAAGATACTTTTAGAGCCTGAGCTAAACTTGTACGGGCAGCTTGAGTTGTACGAACATTAGCTTTTGTAGCCACTCTCATACCAATATAACCGGCTGTTGCGCTAAACACAGCTCCAATTACAAAGGCCACGGCAATTAACCAATGAGAATGAATAGTACGGCCACCAATTTCATGGATGCTTCCGCTAAAGCCTAATAAAACGGCAGCTATAACAACGAAATAAGCTAAAACTTTCCATTCAGCTTTTAAAAAGGCCATTGCGCCATCTGCAATATAGCCTGCTAATTCTTTCATATTTGCTTCTCCAGCGTCTTGCTTGCTTACCCAAGCATTCTTAACCGCCATTACAAGCAAACCTACAATCCCTAAAATGGGCACTAAATAAAGTATACTCTCGTTCATAATTTAATTTTAAAGGGTGCAAAAATAGTATTTTTTTTTTAAACTAAAAATAAATAAAGTGTTGATAGTTAGGAGTATAAAGAAATCTTATGAAGCCCGATAAATAATTACTTTTGTTTGTTGATGATTGACTTTGATTTAATAGTTATTGGCGGTGGCCCAAGTGGCTATGCCGGTGCCATGCGCGCCATTGATTTTGGGAAGAAAGTACTGTTGATTGAAAAAAACAAAATTGGTGGAGCGGGAGTTTACAATGGGGTATTGGCCTCCAAAACATTGTGGGAACAAGCCTTAAAGGTGGCTTCTATCCGCGAAATGATGCCAACATACGAACCAAAATTTGATATAATCTCAAGAACAGTTAATGAAGCTGTATTTGAGCGCAAAACACAAATGAAAGTTCATTTGCAGTTACTTCAAAAACAAAGCAACAGATTGTTTTTTTATGAAAAAGGAAGCGCTCATTTACTCGATAAACATACTGTTGAAATAACCAAGGAAGATGGCACCAAAAAACAAGTTAGGGCACAACATATTTTAATTGCTACCGGAAGCAGACCACGTAAACCTGCTAACATAGATGTTGATGAAAAAACAATTATTACCAGTGATGGAATTAAGAACTTAACCGAGTTTCCTAAAAGCATGGTTGTTTTAGGTGCCGGGGTTATTGGTTGTGAATTCGCCACTATTTTTTCTTCTTTTGGAACAACAAAAGTTTCTTTAATAGATAAGGCTGATCGTATTTTACCTTTTGAAGACGCTGACATTGCTGAGGTTATACAACAGAATTTTGAAACCCATAATGCACATGTACATAGCGGAGCATCTTTAAAAAACATGGTAATTGTAAATGGGAAGGTAGAATATACCTTGGAGTACAAAACAGGTGAAACGAAAGTATACACAGTTGATAAAGCCTTAGTTTCAATAGGCCGTGTACCAAACGTAGAAAATTTAGGCCTTGAAAATGCCGGTGTTAAGCTAAACGACAGAGGATGTATATGGGACGATGATACTCAAACAAATGTAAGTAACATTTATGTTGCAGGCGATGTAACAACTGAAATGGCTTTAGTAAATGTTGGAGAAAGAGAGGCAAGGCATGCTGTTGTGAGAATGTTTGGACCAACAATTAAACCACTAACATATAAAAACATAAGTAGTATTATGTTTTTAAATCCTGAGGTGGCAGCTGTTGGGATGAGCGAACAGGAATGTGTTGCTAAAGGGATCCCATACAAAGTTGTAAAGTTGGATTACACAACAAATGCACGTGCAATAGCAATGCGCAAAACAAAAGGTTTTTTTAAAATTATTGTAACTAACGATAATGGCATGCGCATTTTGGGTATGCGTGTAATCGGTGAACATGCCAGTAGTGCCATACAAGGGGTTGCCTACTTAATTCATACCAATCAGGGTATAAGAGAGCTGGCTGATATGATGCATCCACATCCAAGTATTATTGAAGGTGTACAAGAGTGTTTAAGAATGTTACTCAACAAATCAATCTATAAACCATATATTTTTAAAGATCGTTTGAAGTGTTATATACATGAGAATGGGGTATCAACTCCAATTGAGCATTTAGTATAAATTAACCAATTAAGGCAGAAATAGTAAGTAACTTTACCTTTTATGAACAAGCGCAGTTTAGCAATAGTATCCATTATTTATAGTGCGGCTTTAATTGCCTTGATCCTTTTTCAGATCTATTGGATAAGACGTGATTTTAGCATTAAGGAAGAGTTATTTGAAGACAAGGTTTTAAAAGTATTGAATAACACATCAAGCACCTTAGAGCGATTAGACACCACCAGTTCCTACAAAAGAACAGTAACCAGAACGCAAGCGATGATTACTAAGGGAGGGCTTTTCCCTTCGCTACGAGTTAAAACAGAATTGAGTGTTGACAGTAATGGTAAACAAACTATCAAATACATTCAAAAGGATGTGTTACTGGATTCAATGAATAAAATCGAAAATCTAAATGAGAAATCATTTATTGAAACCTATTTAAAAAACAAAAGCGAAATACAACCTACCTCCACCGAATTACTTAAAACGGGATTCCCAACCGGTAACGACTTTTTTGAAAGAACAACAGCTACCAGTTATTACAACAATTACAAACAGAAGGTGGATACCTTGTTGTTGGATTCTGTATTGCAGGTGGAAATGAGAAAGCAGGGAATAAAAGCTGCGTATAATTATTATTTAACTTCACTGTATCCCGGAAGCCCTCATCATAGTGATTTAGTTAAGGCCGAACGTATGGCGGATTCTTTAGGTGTGGTTTACAAGAAAAACTTATCACCTAGTAACCGCTTTGCTAATCCGGAATATTTAATTGTACATTTTCCACAACAAAATAAAGCCATTTTTAAGGAGTTGGTTTGGCTGCTTATTATTTCAGTATTAGTTATTTTTATTTTAACCTTTTCGTTTTACTTCATAATAGCTAACAGTTTAAAGCAAAAAAAATTATCTCAAATCAAAACAGATTTTATTAATAACATGACACATGAGTTTAAAACGCCTATTAGTACAATCTCATTGGCAAGTGAAATGTTAAGTGATACTTCCATCGCACAAACACCGGAAAAGCAAGCTCGCTTTTTAAAGATGATACGTGATGAAAATAAGCGTTTAAGTGTTTTGGTAGAAAGTATTTTACAAACCTCCATTTTGGATAAAGGAGAGTTTAAACTGAAGCTTACAGAACTGGATGTACATGAAATAATAAATGTGGCTATTAATAATACTCAGTTATTGATTTCGCAGCGTAATGGAGTGATTAACACATACTTAAAGGCTCAGCAGTTTAAATTACAAGCAGATAAAGTGCATCTTACCAATATTATCTTCAATTTAATAGACAATGCCATAAAGTATAGTAAGGAGGTTCCATTAATTGAAATTAGCACACATAATACGGCCGAAGGGATGATGATTATGATTAAGGACAATGGAATAGGTATTAGCAAGGAAAACCAACGAAAAATATTTGATAAATTTTATAGAGTACCAACCGGGAATGTCCATAATGTTAAAGGTTTTGGACTGGGCTTAAGTTATGTTTTAGCCGTAGTACTAAAACATAGAGGAACAATTTCGGTTGACAGTGAATTGGGTAAGGGTAGTACCTTTAAAATCCATTTACCTTTTAAAACCACCGAATAAAATCCGTTTTAGGTTAAAATTCGATAAAAAGTAGCCTTAATTTATGTTAATTTTGTTAAAATGGTACAGTTAGTGTTTAACTTTAATTAAAATTTTAACAAATAAGACTATGGAAAATGTTAAAACCAAAATATTACTGGTAGAAGACGATCAAAGTTTAGGACCATTATTACAAGAATATTTAGAGGCCAAAGGTTTCGAAACCAAATTAGCCAATGATGGCGTTAAAGGGGCAGATGTGTTTTTTAAGGGGTCGTTTGACCTATTGCTTTTAGATGTGATGATGCCTAATAAAGATGGCATAACACTAGCTAAAGAGATCAGGGTAGCTGATAAAAACATCCCAATTATATTTTTAACGGCAAAAAGTATGAAGGAGGATGCCCTTGAAGGTTTTCAGGCCGGCGCCGACGATTATATTACTAAACCTTTTAGTATGGAAGAGCTTTTGGCTCGTGTTAATGCTGTATTAAGAAGAACCAACAAGGTAAGAAGTACTGAGAGTGATGAGGTTAATTTTAACATCGGTGCTTATTCGTTTAATTCACAAAAGCAGCTACTTTTAATCAATAACAACGAGCAAAAGTTAACTACAAAAGAAAGTCAATTACTTAGATTGCTTTGTGTACATAAAAACGATGTGCTTGATAGAAATTTTGCCTTAAAAACAATCTGGCAGGATGATAACTACTTTAATGGAAGAAGCATGGATGTTTACATTGCTAAATTACGCAAGTATTTAAAGGATGATACCAAAGTTGAAATCATTAATATACATGGTAAAGGCTTCAAATTACTTGTAAATTCATAATGAGCTACAAATAGTATTTAGAAGGCGGGATTATTAAAAACTCCCGCCTTTTTTTATTTACTATATTTACCCAAATGTTAATTGAAAAAATAAAAACACATATCGTTTTTTTTATTGTTTTTATTGTTGCTGCTATACTTCGTTTTTATCCATTGTTTGATTATGAACTAACGTTGGATGAAATTAGCGGGTTAGGACGCACTGGTTTCACAAACTTTTCTGACTTAATTGAATATGGTGTAAAATTAGGCGATACCCACCCAGCTTTAGTTCAAATAATTATTTTCTGTATCGTTAAAATTTTTGGTTACAAAGTTTGGTTGGTTAAATTACCTTTCCTTCTTTTCAGTTTAGCAAGCCTTATTTATTTTTATAAGATTGGCATTGAATTTTTCAATAAACAGGTGGCAAATTTTGCAATCGTAATAAATGCCTTTGGTTTGTTATTTGTTTTCTATGCTCCAATTGCCAGAATGTATTCCGGCGGGGTGTTTTTTAGTGTGGCCTTATTGTATTACGCATTGCACTTATTTTATAAAAAAAGCTCTGGGTTTAAATATTATTTTTTATTTGGTTTATTTGCATGGCTTTGTGCTCTAAACCAACACTTAAATATGTTGTTTGCGTTAACAGTTGCAATAAGTGGTTTGTTCTTTATTTCTAAAACTAATTTCAAGGGTTATATATTAACTTGTTTAGCTGTTGTAATAGCTTACTTGCCTCATTTACCGGTTACCTGGAGCCAGTTAACTGAGCAAGGCGGTATTGGTTTAAACAGTGGCGGCTGGGTTGAAAAACCTGAGTGGATTGATTTGTTCAAGTTTATTAAAATTTTGGTTGGGACCGGTAGTTCGTTTATAGTTGTTTCGGCTATTGCGATTATTTCTTTTTTTATGCTTAAAAAAATTGATAAGCCAAAGATTACAATTTATTTGCTTGCTCTGTTTTTAGCTAACTTCTTGGTAATATTTATCTATTCAAACTTAAAATCTTCAGTTTATCAATTTTATGTGATGCAGTTTAGTGGAGTAGCTTTGTTGCTGGTTATTTCTAATTTCTTGCAAGCGCCATCCATAAAATGGCATTACGTGTGCTTGATAGTTTTAACTTCTACATTAATTTATAAAACCTATTTTGGAAAAGCTTACTTCAAACAGTGTGTACCAACCGTTTTTCAATATCAATATTATAACACACAAAAAATCGCCAACGAAAAAGGTTCGGATAATATTACTGCTTTATTTTTAGACAGTGATATGTTTATGGATACAACTTTTTCGAAAATGTACCAATGCAATTTTAGAAGAGTATTAACCAAAGATTCAAGTCTGTCAAGTATCAAACAATTTAATCAATTAGTACAATCAATAAATACAGATTATATAGTTCTTACAAGTAGTTACCCTATTCATCAACATATCGTTAAAGAAAAATTTCCTTATTTGATTGAGAGTACAATCACACAGGCTAACAACTATAAATTATATTCTAAATTTCCTTTGGATAGTTTAAAGCAGGTGAAGGACGAAGGGATTTTGTATTATGAAACCGCTTCATCTAAAAACCAAATAAAGTTTCCCGATTATAAGTACGGAAATTTCTTGGACAGTACCATTGAATTTCCTTATGGTGTAAGTGTAGATTTAAATAAAATTACAAGTAAGGAGGGTCAAGTAGTATTTTCTAAATTTGAACTTAAATTCAAGCAAACACAACCATTTAGGTTAATATCAGGAATAAGTTTAAATGCGTTAAAAAACGACAGTAATTTATTTTATACAGATAAGCAACTGGAAACGTTTACCATTAAAAAGGATAGTTCGGCAATAATGTATTGCGATTATTATTGCGGCACGCAATACAAAAACTTTAAAGACCAAGCAGTGTTAAAGGCGTTTTTATGGAATCAAGGTAAAACAACATTCGCCATAAATAAAGCTGAAATCTATACGATAGATTTTTGGCAGCCTAAATGGAATTATTGGAATTAGTTAACTGTAAAACTAGGCGTTGTAACAATGTTTGATCTGTTACCAGCTCTGTCAACCATAAACATTTTATATTTAAAAATCTTGATGGTATCGTTGCTTCTAAACTGAGTTAATGGTATATAAATACTTCCTTTGATTGGTTTTTTTGAGAGGTCAACATCCTTTGGATTTCTAACGGATGTAGTTATTCTAAATGTATCGCTTAAGCTACTTCCGTCAGGAAAAATAACCTTGGTTACAAATGGGTCATAATTACCGGTTAATTTGTTGTAGTAAAAAAACGAGCAAATGAAATTAGGAGTTGGATTTTCTTCCGGGGAAAACAAGTTACCATCCCCATCCTGATAATCAATCAAAAAACTGCCTTTTGCAATACTCGTATTTTCAGTTTGAAAATCAACAAATTCGATAGAAGGTACCGGATCTTTTGATGGTCTTTTAACACAACTGCAGAAAAGCAAACAGGAAAAGTATGTTACAAACAAATACTTCATTGTATTTTAATACCTAAATTTACTCAATTTTTAAGAAGTATACAAATTGAGCCAGCAAATTTCTGATATTTTTAACATTCATTCAGAAGCTTCATTTAATCAATTGGCTATTAATCAGTTTAAGTTTCAGTATTCTCAAAACCAATTTTATAAAAAATGGGTACAGCAGTTAAGTATCAATCCCGATAAGTTATCGAGACTGAATGAGATACCCTTTTTACCGATTGAGTTTTTTAAAACGCATGATATTATTTGTAATGGAACAAAGCATAACGAGATTGAATTTACAAGTAGTGCTACCGGTATTGGCATACCGTCTAAGCATCGTGTGCTTAATTCTGAAATTTATGAACTTAGCTTTTTAAAAGGGTTTGAACTGTTTTTTGGATCGCCGGCAGATTATGTGATTGTTGCTTTACTACCAAATTACTTATCAAGGAAAGGATCCTCGTTGGTATATATGTTTAATGATCTAATTAAAAGAAGTGGACATCAAGACAGTGGTTTTTTCTTAGATAATTTAAATTCTTTAATCAGTATTATAAATAAGTATCAGAATTCAAATCAAAAGGTGCTTTTATTAGGTGTTACCTACGCGTTATTGGATTTGTGCGAACTTAATATTTCATTGAGTAACAATTTTATTGTGATGGAAACCGGTGGCATGAAAGGTAATAGACCTGAAATGCTAAAGGAAGAGTTACACACGTATTTAAAGTCAAAATTTAATATTGAAAAGATTTACAGCGAATACGGAATGACAGAATTATTAAGTCAGGCTTATTGCACTGGCAATTTAACCTTCAAGACTGTTCCATGGATGAAATTTTTAATTAGAGATGTTAACGACCCATTCAGTTTAGTTGAAAATGGAAGAACAGGTGGAATTAATGTTATTGATTTGGCAAATGTTAACTCTTGTAGTTTTATAGCAACAAAGGATTTAGGACGCATTACAGAAAATGGGGAATTGCAATTACTGGGGCGTTTTGATGATAGTGATACGAGAGGCTGTAATTTATTAGTAGCAGGCTAAGACTAAGGAATGTTCATGAACTTATGTGTTTGCAGACTTATCATCCATTTTGGATTGTTTTTAACGTAATCGATTATTTGTGGAAGTAATGTGTTAATTTTACTCCACTCCGGTTGTAAATATAAGTAGCAGTTATCTCCGATTTTAGTAGCTTGTTCTTCTGCCCAACTGAAATCATGTTGGTTATAAACAATTACCTTTAGTTCATTAGCTTTTGCAAAACTTTCTGCTAGTGGATTCATGTTTTTTTTAGGGCTTAAACAAATCCAATCCCAATCACCGCTTAAAGGATAGGCTCCACTGGTTTCAATAAACGTAGCTATTTTTTTATTTTTTAATTCAGCTGTAAGTTTATCTAAATTATAAATAAGAGGCTCACCTCCTGTAACAACTACACTTTTAGCGTTGTAGGCTTCAAGATTTTTAATTACATCTTGTATGTTCGTTAACGGGTGAATATTCGCATCCCAACTTTCCTTTACATCGCACCAATGGCAACCAATATCGCATCCACCAATTCTGATAAAATACGCTGCTTTTCCGGTATTGTAACCCTCACCTTGGATGGTATAAAATTGTTCCATAATGGGTAAAATTTCTCCCTCTTTCAACAATTTTTCCTGGGTGCTGTTTAAGCTATGTAGTTTGTAATTCACTAGTTTACAAAGTTACAAAAGCATTTGATTTGGTTAACAATTGTCTTAATTAATATTAGTATTTTTAGACTGTGAACATTGGTATTGTTTGTTTCCCTACATATGGGGGTAGTGGTGTGGTGGCAACAGAGCTTGGTAAAGCTTTAGCTGAAAAAGGGCATAAGGTTCATTTTATGAGTTATAATCAGCCCTTTCGTTTAAATATTTTCAGTGAAAATATTTTTTATCATGAAGTGGCAGTTAATGATTACCCGTTATTTGATTACCCGCCATATGAGAGTGTATTAGCCAGTAAAATAGTTGATGTAGCTATGTATGAGCAGTTGGATATTTTGCACGTTCACTACGCTATACCGCATGCATCTGTTGCTTACACCGCACAACAAATATTAAAATCAAAAAAAATTAATTTACCATATCTTACCACCTTGCATGGTACCGATATAACGCTTGTTGGCCGAGACCCTTCATTTGAACCGGTTATTCGATTTTCTTTAAATCATAGTAATGCAATCAGCGCAGTATCTGAAAGTTTAAAGAAGGACACACTTAATACATTTAAAATTGACAATAAAATAACAGTAATTCCAAACTTCATTAATTTAAAGGAGTATACATTGCCAACTCAACATTGCAATAAAATCCGTTATGCGCCTAAGGGCGAAAAAATACTTGTTCACGTAAGTAATTTCAGGAAAGTAAAAAGAGTTGAGGATGTTTTGCATGTGTTCGATCGTGTGCGCAAAGAAACTCCTACTAAATTAATTTTGGTCGGTGATGGCCCTGAAAGGCCTGCAATTGAAGCATTATGCCGACAATTGGATACTTGTAACGATATTATTAACCTTGGTAAAATTAACGACCCGATCGAAGTTTTAAGTATATCCGATTTATTTATTTTGCCATCAGAAACTGAAAGTTTTGGTTTAAGTGCATTAGAGGCAATGGCTATGAAAGTTCCGGTAATTAGTAGTAATAGTGGAGGATTACCTGAGGTTAATGTTCATGCTAAAACCGGATTCTTAAGCAAAGTTGGGGATGTAGAAGATATGGCTAAGAACGCACTTTATTTGCTTACAAATGAGGAAAGGTTGCAAGAGTTCAAGTCGAATGCATTTAACCACGCTAAAAAATTCGACATTGAAACGGTTTTGCCAAAGTACGAGAAACTATATAAACAGCTTATAGAAAACGCTTAATTTAAGGCTTAAAAGGAATCGCTAACCTAACTAAAAATCAAATTTGTAACCTACGCCTTTTACGGTTTTAAAGTGGTCATCACCTAATTTTTCTCTTAATTTACGGATATGAACATCAATTGTTCTGTCGCCAACAACAACTTCATCGCCCCACACTTGTTCAAGAATAAACTCGCGGCTAAACACTTTACCTGGCTTGCTGCTTAGTAAAACGAATAATTTAAATTCTTTTTTAGGTAAGTTAATTTCGGTAGTTCCTTTGGTTACGGTGTGTCTTTCTAAATCAATTTTAATATCACCAAATTCAGTTCTATTGTTGTCTTTGGTTTCAGCGTTCAGTCTTCTTAAAAGCGCTTTTATTCTACTGATAAAAACTCTTGGCTTAATAGGTTTAGTGATGTAATCATCAGCACCAACTTCAAAGCCCGCAATTTGTGTATAGTCTTCGCTTCTGGCAGTTAAAAAGGTGATTAGAACATTTTTTAGTTCCTTAATTTCTCTGATTTCTCTGCAGGTTTCAATACCGTCAGTGTTAGGCATCATTACGTCTAAAACAATCAGCTGAGGTAGTTCTTTTCTGGCAATTTCTATTGCATCTTTGCCCGAATTGCAAGATAGTACCGTATAGCCTTCTTTTTTTAAGTTGTAACTTAAAAATTCAATAATATCCGGTTCATCATCTACGAGTAATATTTTTATTGTGTTATTTGCTTGCATACAGTATCTGTTACAAATTTAAGTGTAGTTAACGGACTTGATGTTAAATTAACGTTAACTATACATTGCCCTAATTTAAAGGATTAGCATTGCATCGCCATAGCTATAGAAACGGTATTTTTCTTTTATCGCTTCTTTATAAGCTTTCATAACTAAGTCATAACCACCAAAAGCACATACCATCATCAATAATGTACTTTCAGGCATATGAAAATTGGTTACCATACAATTAGCAACACTAAAGTCATAAGGAGGAAAAATAAACTTGTTAGTCCAGCCTACATATGGATTTAATTGGCCTGTTGTGCTTACACTTGATTCGATTCCTCGCATTACCGTTGTGCCAACTGCACAAACTTTACGTTTCTTTTCTTTAGCACTGTTAATTATTTTACATGTATCAGCTGAAATCAATACCTCTTCACTTTCCATTTTGTGTTTGGTTAAGTCTTCCACTTCAACGGTTCTAAAGGTTCCTAATCCAACATGTAAAGTTAAAGGCGCAAACTGAACACCTTTAATTTCTAATTTTTTAAGTAATTCACGGCTAAAGTGCAAGCCGGCAGTTGGAGCTGCAACTGCTCCTTCATTTTTTGCAAATACAGTCTGGTAGCGCTCTGCATCTTCTGGTTCATTAGCACGTTTAATGTATTTTGGTAATGGGGTTTCGCCTAAGTCATAAAGCGTTTTTCTGAAATCCTCATAACTTCCATCGTAAAGAAAACGAAGTGTTCTTCCACGACTTGTGGTATTATCAATTACTTCGGCCACTAGATTGTCGTTTTCGCCAAAATATAATTTGTTGCCAATTCTTATTTTACGGGCTGGGTCTACTAAAACATCCCATAAACGGCTTTCAGCATTAAGTTCGCGTAATAAAAACACCTCAATTTTAGCCCCTGTTTTTTCCTTGTTACCATACATCCTCGCTGGGAAAACCTTGGTATCATTCAAAATCATTACATCTCCGTCATCAAAATAGTTAATAATATCTTTGAATTTTTTATGTGTAATTTTTCCGGTAGCACGGTCTACAATCATTAATTTGGCGTCTTCTCTGTTTTTGGCCGGATGTTCTGCCAATAACTCCTTTGGCAGGTTGAATTTGAACATGGATAGTTTCATACTTTTAGTATTAGTTGTAAGATTTAAGTTGAGTGTTTGGTAAACCGGATTCGGTTCTTATGACATCAAAATAAATCTTACGGGATTAATTTTGCGCTGCAAATGTATTATTATTCTTTAATTTTTTTCTAATAAATTACTTAAAAATCGTCAAAATAGTTATTTACCGGCTTTTTTTGCCTAATTTTATCGTTTAATGGCATTTAAGCAAATAAAAAACAAATTAGTGCGAAAGAAAATGGCAATTACTTCGGTTTTGGTTGTTTTTTTATTTGTTGCCACTGTATCTTTTACACAAGATTACTTTGAGGTTAGCAAAAACCTTGAAATTTTCAATTCAATTTTTAAGGAATTAAATTCCAGCTATGTAGATGGTATTAAGCCCGGGCAAACAATTAAAACAGGTATTGATGCTATGCTAAATTCTTTAGACCCTTACACTATTTATTATGCTGAAAACGACATTGAGGAGTACCGATACCTTACCACAGGAGAATATGGCGGCATAGGCACGGAGGTTTACGATATTGATAATAAAATAATTGTAAAAGAACCATTAGAGGGTTTTGCGGCTTTTAAGGCTGGTTTAAGGGCAGGCGATCAAATTGTTGGGGTAAATGAGGTAAATGTAGAAGGTAAACAAAGTGACGAGATCCGTTCTTTACTGAGAGGGCAGGGTGGAACGTTGGTAAAATTAAAAATTATTAAAGCGGGCGAAACAGCTAAGACGGAAATTTCATTTAACAGAGAAGAGATCAAACCCAAGGTGGTTCCTTTTTCCGGATTAGTTCCTAATAGTACAGTTGGCTATATTAAGTTTGTTGGTTTTACTACTGAGACGTGCAGCAATGACGTTAAAAAAGCATTTTTGACTTTAAAAGAACAGGGAGCTAAAAGCTTAGTATTGGACTTGAGAGGCAATTTAGGCGGTTTTATGCGGGAGGCGATTAATTTGGTTAATTTCTTTATTGAAAAGGGTCATGAAGTTGTTTTTACGAAAGGAAAAACAGAAGATTGGAATAAGAGTTACCTATCAGTAAACCCACCAATTGATACACAAATACCATTGATAGTATTAGTAGATGAAATGTCAGCATCTGCCAGTGAAATAGTTTGTGGTGCTTTACAGGATTTAGACAGGGCTGTAATAGTTGGTAAAAGAACCTTCGGTAAAGGTCTTGTTCAGGAAACGCGCAACTTAGCTTATAATGCGAAAATTAAACTAACAGTTGCGAAGTATTACATTCCAAGCGGCAGATGTGTTCAGGCACTTGATTACTCTCATAAAGACGAAGATGGACGCGTTGAAAAAGTACCTGATAGTTTAATTAATGCCTTTAAAACTAAGGGTGGTAGAGTTGTGTACGATGGTGCTGGAATTATGCCAGATGTTACAACAGGTAACTTAACTTATACACCATTAATGATTGCCTTAAATAATCAGTTTGCAATATTTAATTATGCAACAAAGTACTTTTTAAAGAATAAAACGATTAAGCCTGCATCAGAGTTTCAGTTAACAGATGAAGAGTATAACGACTTTTTAGCCTATTTGAACAGCATTAATTTTGATTACAAGTCAAAAAGTGAACTAGAATTGGAAGAGGTAAGAAGAGATGCTAATCGAGAGAATTATTATATGAATGTAAAATCAGAATTCGAAAATTTAGTTAGCAAAATTAAACTATCGAAAAAAGACGATTTGCAAAAACAAAAAACAGATATTAAGAGAGCTTTAGAAGAAGAAATTGTTTCACGGTATTACTTTCAAACTGGAAGAATAGAGTACACTTTGAAAAATGATTTAGATTTAAAAAAGGCGGTTGAGGTTTTAGCTGATGCTGATAAGTACAAGCAAATCTTAACTACCATCCTAAAGCCAACAAAGCCATTTAGCATTAATAAAAAATTTGAATGATACTTTGTTCCATTGTAGCTACTGATAAAAATAATGCAATTGGTAAAAACAACCAATTACTGTGGCATTTACCTGCTGATCTTCAGTTTTTCAAAAAAACAACCATGGGTTGCCCGGTTTTAATGGGTCGCAAGACATATGAAAGTATAGGACGTTTATTGCCCGGAAGAGAAAACATAATTATAAGTCGAAGTCCATTAGCAATTAGCGGCGCGAAATGTTTTCAATCTATAGAAGAAGCAATTAATTATTGCAACGTATATGATAAAGTGTTTGTGATTGGTGGAGCAGAAATTTACAAACAAACATTACCTTTAGTTAGTGTTATTTATAAAACGGTGGTTAACGCAGTTTTTGAGGCAGATACGTTTTTTCCCGATTTTGAAGGCTTTGATAAGGAATGGGAAGAGTCTCACATCGCTGACGAAAAAAATCAATTTGATTTTCGTTTTGAAAAATGGGTAAGAGCATAATGCAATTATTTCCCTTATGCTTAGTTCTTTAAGTCAGCCGGCGTGGTTATTTTAATGTTTTCCGTATTACCTTCTACAAGGTTAATGCTTACTCCAAAGGATTCAATTACACTGGCATCATCTGTAAACAATTCGCTTTCTTTCTGCAAGAAAGCCTTTAGAAGAAGATCAGCTTTAAAGCATTGTGGAGTTTGCACAATCCTGAATTGATTTCTGTTAACTGCTTTGCTTGTATTTCCGTCCACTTGCCTTAAGCTTTCATTCACCTGAATTACAGGTACGGCATTCCCTAATTGTTCAGCAACCTTATAACAGCGTTCAATCGTTTCAATACTTACAAATGGCCTTGCTGCATCGTGTATTGCAACAACAGAACTTAAGTCCTTAGTCAAAGCCAAGCCATTTTTAACTGATTGAAAACGAGTTGCACCACCTTCAACGATTTTTATTTTGTAAGAACTAAAATTCAATTGAATCAATTCATTCATTAAGGTTATGTAATCTTTATGAACACTGATTATAACTTCTATTTTGGAATCGAAATCTAAAAATTGTTGTATCGTTTTTACAATTACCGGAATGCCATTAATTTCAATGAATTGTTTGGGAACCAGACTTTTCATTCTGCTTCCTGTTCCGCCTGCAACTATAATAGCGTATCGCTTGCTCATCTTGAAGGATAAAAAAAATCCATGTTAACTTAACATGGATTTTTATAATGTTTCACTAATTAATTATTTTTTTGCAACTTCTTTTTTCGGAACGAAATAAGTTGTTGTCATATCAATAAAGTTCATTGGATTCTCAGGTAAATTTCTTACATATTTATGGATAAGCCTGAAGTTTTCATCATAAAATATAGGCATTACAGGAGCATCATCTAACAATATTTGCTCTGCCTGAGCAAGTAATTTGTAACGTTTAGCCTTGTCTCCTTCTACACGAGCAGCCATAAACAATGAATCGAATTTATCGTTTTTGTAACGTGTTAAATTGATGTATGATTTTTCTTGAAGAGTAGCAGGTACATGTTTACCTAAGAATAAAGTTAAGAAAGATTCTGCATCTGGATAATCAGCTGTCCAACCATATCTGAAGAAATCAGATTTACCTGACTGGATATTGTCAATGTGTTCTGGAAATGGTACTGTGTTGATATTTACTTTCACTTTTAAATTTTGATCAAGCATACTTTTAATAACCTCGGCAACTAAAATGTTTCTATCACCACCACCACTGTTAATCTCTAAAGTTATTTCCGGAAAGCCTTTACCTCCTGGGTATCCTGCTTGTTTTAGAAGTTCCTGAGCTTTTGTAGGATCGTAACTGTAAGATTTTAGATCTTTAAATGGATAACCTTCTTTCTCAAACGTTTCAGTATAAGGTACCATGCCATAATCTGCAGCTGTACCTTCACCTTGAATAGTATAGTCAGTAATCTTATGTCTGTCAATAGCGTAATTAAACGCTAAACGAACTTCTTTTTTCGCAAATACAGGGTTAGCCTGAATATTGAATCCGTAAAACTGTGTATTAAGTGCTGTAGAAGAAATAATATCAAATTCATTTTCTTGTTTCTTAGCATTTTCTAAAGTTCCCATTAACTCACTGAACATTTCTACTGGGATTCTATAAACCATATCAAGGTTACCGCGTTTAAACTCTAGAATTTCCGTTTTTTTATCTCTTATAAAACTCCATTTAATTCCATCTAAATAAGGTAACTTGTTTCCGAATTGATCAACTCCCCAATACGAAGGGTTTTTCTTCATGATAATTACATCTCCCTCCTTAACGTTTTCGACATAGAATGGTCCTGTTCCAACTGTTTTTAAACGCATTTCGTTACCGTATTTTGCTACAGCTTCTTTTGCATAAACGTAACAACCTGGCATTGTTAAAATATTCATAAAACTGGCGTCAGCATGCAATAGACTAACTTTAATCGTTGAATCATTTAGCACAGTTACTCCTTTTACGCCAATATTTTTGCCTGTTTTTGAAGCTTCAAAACACTCGTTGGCACCAACTACACGATCTTTGAAAGTAACATCATATTGGTTGTTGTTAGGATCCTGAGTACATAATTTATCAAAGCAAAACTTAACATCATTGGCAGTTGCCATGCGGCCTTTTCCCTCTGGGAAACAAGCATCGTCATGAAATTTAGCATTAGTACGTAAGTGGAATGTATATTCTTTCTGATCTTCACTAACATCCCAAGTCTTAGCTATAGCAGGAATAATAGATAAATCATTTTGGTTAAATTTAACAAGACCCTCATATACTTGAGCTCCAAGGTGTAAACTATTAATTTCGTTAATTGAAATAGGCATTAAACTCTTAATGTTTTCTACTTCATTAACTCTGGCAATACCACCTAAATAAACCCCTCCTTTAACTTCTGAGCCAGAATTATCGCCATTTTTATCACCTCCGCCACAAGCAACTAATAGTGCAGACGTTATTACCACTAAACCAATGTTAATTTTTTTCATTATGAACTAATAATTAATACTTTACAAATATAGCTTTTTGGAATTAAAAATACCATTTTTAAGGAAAAATTATACACGATTATTCACAAAAGAATGGTTCAAGTAGTAAGTGTTAAAAAATGGCTAAAATTCATGCAATACTAGTCAATTTCTAATAGTACCGGACAGTGATCGCTGTGTTTTGCATCCGGAAGAATTACAGACCTTTTTAAGCGCTTTTCCATGCTGTTTGTAGCCAGATGGTAATCAATGCGCCAACCCAAATTCTTGTTACGTGAGCCTGCACGATAACTCCACCAGGTGTAATTGTGCGGTTCTTCATTAAAAAAGCGGAATGTATCTATAAACCCGCTGTTTATAAATTTTTCCATCCATTCTCTTTCTTCCGGCAAAAATCCACTGGTATTGGCATTGCTTTTCGGGTTATGAATATCAATGGCTTTATGGCAAATATTATAATCTCCGCTAATAATTAAATTAGGGATTGTTTTTTTAAGTTCATGCGCATAATCAAAAAAATCATCCAGCCATTTCATTTTAAAGGCTTGTCGCTCATCGCCACTGCTACCACTTGGATGATAAACACTCAGAATAGAAACATCTTCATAATCGGCACGGATAACCCTACCCTCAGAGTCGTAGGCATCAATCCCACAGCCGTAAACCACTTTTTTTGGTTTCTGTTTAGTAAATATGGCTACCCCACTATATCCTTTCTTTTGCCCCGGATACCAAAACAATTCATATCCCATATCGAGAAACGGTTGCTTATCAACTACATCCTCTGTTGCTTTAATCTCTTGCAAACAAATAACATCAGCATCAACCCGTTTTAGCCAACCGGTTAAATCTTTGTTCATAGCTGCCCTTATTCCGTTTACGTTGTAGGTGATGATTCGCATAATTAGAGTTGATAAAGTTTAAATATAATACCTAATTTTAAATTCTTATTTATTTTAAATAAACAATGTTTAATTTTTATAACGGCGAGGTTGTGCTAATTGATAAACCCTATACTTGGAGCAGCTTTCAGGCTGTTAATAAAATTAAATATGCTATTAAGAATCATCCTTCGCTTTTTTTAGATAACATTAAGATTAAACCAAAAGTTGGACATGCTGGTACACTGGATCCACTGGCTACTGGATTACTGATTGTTTGTACTGGAAAAAAAACAAAGGAAATTAATACGTTTATGGGCTTAGATAAAGAGTATACTGGAACATTCAAATTTGGCGCCATTACCCCGTGTTATGATTTGGAAAAACCGGTTAGTCAAACATTCCCTACGGAGCACATCACTAACGATTTAATTTTAAAAACGGCAGCTGATTTTATTGGTGCACAACAACAAGTTCCGCCTTTATTTAGTGCAGTAATGGTAAATGGAAAACGCGCATATGAACTGGCACGCGAAGGAAAAGACGTGGAATTAAAATCGCGAGAAATAATCATTAGTGAGTTTGAAGTTACCAAGGTTGAAGACCTTACAGTATCGTTCAGGATAATTTGCAGTAAAGGAACATATATAAGAAGCATTGCGAGAGATTTTGGTCTTGCGCTAAATAGTGGCGCTCATTTAACAAGTTTAAGGCGAACCAAAATAGGAAAGTTTGATGTAGAGGATGCAGTAACGCCTGAAAAATTTTCTGAATTAGTAAAATAATTTTAATTTCGTTTACTAATCGAAACTGATTCACATAAACTTAACCCAAACAATTGGGTAGATAAATACTCAGATTATTTATTTGCAATTGCTGTTTACCGCACTAATAATAAAGAGGTTTCAGAAGATCTAGTGCAAGATACTTTTCTTTCGGCCTTTAAAAGTAAAGATACATATAACGGAACCGCAAGTGAAAAAACTTGGCTTGTTAGTATATTAAAAAATAAAATAATCGATTATCATAAAAAAGCAAGTACCAAAAACGAAAGTCCCTTAAAATTACGAGGGAGTTTAGAAGCACCGAGTTACGATCATTTTTTTAATGCATCAAAAATGGGTCATTGGGTAAATGAAGTTGAGCCAAAAGATTGGGCTGACGCTTCTATTAAAGCAGAAAGTAAAGAATTTTATACAATTTTACAGCAGTGTTTATCTGCCTTACCGGCCAAATGGGCAGGTATTTTTAGTATGAATTTATTGGATGATAGAGAAAGCAAGGAAGTTTGTAAGGAGTTCGAAATTACATCGTCTAATTTTTGGGTTATTATGCATAGGTCAAAATTGCAAATAAGAGAGTGTTTAGAAAAAAACTGGTTAAAAGTATAGGTGGAAGAAATCAAGGCACATACTTATAAATGGTACGAGTTTGGTTGCAAAGATGCTACTTATCTAACTACCAAAGAGCATTATACTGCATTAAGTTTTGGGGAAAGAGGCTTACTTAAGTTTCATTTATTAACTTGTAGTGGTTGTCGAAATTTCGTAAAACAAATTAAGTTAATTGAAGAACTACTAAAAAGGGAACCTGATTTTTCCGGATTAGCCCTATCAAAAGAAAAAAAAGTGACTATAAATCAATTACTTACGAAGAATTAATAAAATAATAATACTAGCGGTGTAAGTTTTTTGATTCCGTGTCGTACATTGTGTTATAAACCTTTAAACAAAAAACATGGAAAAAAAATCAAACTTAGTAACTGCATCGTTAATTGCAGGAGCTTTAATGAGCGCAGCAAGTGTTAGTGCTAATTCATTATTAAACTACAGTGCTTTAGGTACAGCTGGTGAAGTTCGTAACTCATTAGTTAAAACTGTTGAGGCTAATTGTGGCGAGAAGAAAACTGACGCTAAAGCTACTGATGCTAAAGCAGCTGATGCAAAATGCGGTGAGAAAAAATCTAAAGATGCAAAGTGTGGCGAGAAAAAAGCGAAAGATGCAAAATGCGGTGAGAAAAAAGCAAAAGATGGTAAATGTGGAGAAGGAAAATGTGGTGAGAAAAAAGGCGAACACAAAAAAGAAGAAGCAAAACCTCACTAATTATAATTTAAACGAAATGCCCTTCTATTTTTTAGAAGGGCATTTTTTTTAGAGATAATCTTGAGTTAAAAAATTAATTACAAAATAGAATTACTTTAGAAATAATAACGAATGAACAAGCAAAACATCGGCATTGGTTTCAGAAAAGATTTTGCTGAGGAATTTTTAAACTCCTCTGATCTAAATCCGGCATTTATTGAATTAGCGCCTGAAAACTGGATTGGTATGGGAGGTTATTGGAAAAAATTATTGATGAAAGCGGCTGAAAAATATCCAATAACATGCCATGGCTTGTCTTTAAGTATCGGAAGTCCTGATGAGCTGGATGTTGATTTTGTTAAGCAGGTTAAACAATTTTTAAATGAGTATCAGGTAAAAGTTTACAGCGAGCACTTAAGTTACAGTAAATGCGATAATGCGCATTTGTATGATTTATTACCAATCCCATTCAGAGAGGATGCTGTAAAACATATTGTAAGTCGAATTAAGCAGGTACAGGATATTCTTGAAAGGCCGTTGGTAATTGAAAACGTAAGTTATTACACACCGGTTGCTGCTGAGATGACTGAGGCAGAGTTTATAAAAGCAATAGTAACAGAAAGCAACTGCCAATTACTTTTGGATGTTAATAATGTATATGTTAATGCTTTTAACCACGGTTATCAGGCGAAAGAATTTATTAAGCAATTGCCATTAAATAAAGTGGGATATATCCACATGGCAGGTCATGAGCAGGTTAGTGATACATTAATAATTGACACACATGGTCAGGCGGTAATTGACCCTGTGTATGAATTATTTGATTTTGCAACTGACCTAATTCAACCTGTTCCGGTTTTATTGGAAAGAGACTTTAACATACCTGAATTATCAGAGATGCAGATGGAAATTGATCGTATGGAAGGAATTGTATCAAAAAAATGGCATAAAACTAAATCATATGCTTAAAACAGAAACTGCAACACAGCAATCTCTGCTTGCTAATTACTGTCGCACCGGAGAGAAGCCGGAATTGGTTGGCATAAAAGAAGAAAACTTATACCAATACAGAAGACTTGTTTTTAACATTGCTTTGGATACACTTGAAACAGCATATCCAATTACTTATAGTTTTTTAAATAACGAGCAATGGGAGGATTTAACCCAACGCTTTTTTGCTGAACACAAATGTAGTACAACACAAGTTTGGCGAATGCCTCTGGAATTTTATCAGTATTGTAAGGAAAATAATATAGGAGAACAATTGCAATTTCCTTTTTTAAATGATTTATTATTTTTCGAATGGCTTGAATTGGAAGTACACACGATGGATGATTTGCCCTATCCTACATATCAGGAACTTGGATCATGGTTGCAGGATCAAATCGCAATTAATCCTGAACATAAATTAGTGGCATTTGAGTATCCGGTACACACCACTGCACCTACAGATAACCTGGAGGCCAAAAAGGGTAATTATTATTTTTTAATTTACAGAGAAAAGGAAACAGGTAATGTACAATTTCTGGATTTAAGTATGCTGCATGTTTTTATTTTGGAGAATATTAACGAGGGAAAGCGTTTAATTGATATTTTAAATGAGGCCAACACATTGTTTCAATTAAATGATCTGGAACTTTTAAAGAAACATGCCCTTACATTTATGGAAGACTTAAAGCAAAGGGAATTTATTTTAGGATTTAAAAGCTAATGATAAAAAAACTGCAGGATATTGTTTTTAAAACGACATCAAATTTTCAATCATTAAGCTTGCTGGCTTTAAGGTTAATTTTAGCTTATAATTTTTATACCACCGCAAAGGTTAAGTGGGAGGATATTCAATCTGTTGCTGATTGGTTTGAAAGTTTAAATATTCCAATGGCAAAACTTAACGCCTATTTTGTTGCAACAATTGAAATGACCGCTGTTGTTATATTTATTATTGGATTTGGTACTCGGGTATTTGCATTTTTATTAATTCCAACATTGTTGGTTGCAATATATACAGTTCATTGGGAGAATGGTTATTCAGTAGGAGACAATGGTTATGAAATACCATTATATTACATAGGCATGCTTTTAATTTTGGTTGGCTTTGGTTCAGGTAAATTAAGCTTGAATTATTTATTACAACGATTCAATAGTTGGCCTTACAAAAAAACCTCTAGGGTTTAATCCTCTATCTGAAAGACATTTAAAATTAAATGTTAACTTAATGTTATGTAATTAATTAATCTCTTAATGATTAGTAAACATATCATAACATAAGATTTACAAAATAGTAAAGTTGTACTCGGTTATTTGCCTTTTAAAATTGAACGGCACATGAAAAACGTATTAGCTATTATTTTTGTATGGGTTGGATTACTAATTAACGCTCAAACCGGCAGAGTTGAAGGCACTGTGATGGATAGCAAAACCGGAGAAACGCTTCCTGGCGCTACTATTCTGGTAGAAGGGACCAATAAGGTAGGTTCCGCTGACTTTGATGGTAAATTTTCTATCGCCAACGTTACACCAGGTAAGGTAGTTTTAGTTGTTAGCTACATTTCATATACAACAAAAAAAATATCAGGTGTAGAAGTAAAGGCTGGCGATGCAACTAACGTAAATGTGCTTTTAGATCCAAGTGCTTTAAATGACTTGAGTGAAGTAGAAGTTGTGGTTACTTTAAATAAAGAAAATAATACAGCCTTAATTTTACAACAAAAGAATGCGAGCGTAGTAAGCGACGGTGTTAGTTCAGAATCCATAAAACGTACACCTGATAGGAACACAAGTGATGTTATTCGTCGCGTAAGTGGTGCAACAATTCAAGATAATAAATTCGCTATTATCAGAGGAATGAATGATAGGTATGTATCTGCCTATCTAAATGGTGCGCCTTTGCCAAGTTCTGAAACTGATCGAAAGGCATTTTCATTCGATATCTTCCCTGCTAATTTGCTTGATAACATTGTTATCCTAAAAACTGCAACTCCTGATTTACCAGCTGATTTTGCAGGAGGTATTATTCAAATTAACACAAAAAGTATACCTGAAAAAAACTATTATTCGCTAAATGTGGGTGGTGGTTATAATTTCCAAACTACATTTAAAAATTTTAAAACATATAATGGTGGTAAAACTGATTGGCTTGGGTTAGACGATGGCACAAGAGCTTTCCCGGGCGGTTTGCCTTCTACCAAACAATTTGGCGAAGCAACCAATTTGGATAGAATTGATTACGCAAAAAGTTTCACTGGAGATTGGTCATTAAAAAATCAAATGGCCATGCCTAATTTTAATTTGCAGTATGCAATGGCTAATGTTGGTAAAATATTTAAGCGTGACGCAGGAAGTGTTTTTGCCATAACCTACAATTCTAATAATAATACAGTCTTTAACACGCGCCGTGAATTTGAGGAACAAAAGGATACTATCTTAAAAATCAGAGATTATAACGATACTATTTTTACTAATAATATTCTTGCATCAGCTCTTTGGAATTTGGCGTATAAGATTACACCTAACAATCAAATTGGATTAAAAAATATCCTTAGTATAAATACCGACGATAAAGTGGTTGTAAGAAATGGCTTGTTTGATGGTACGGCTCCAATATGGGAGCGTTCTAACGTAAGATGGTTTACGCAAAACAGAATTTATTCAGGTCAGTTAAATGGAGATCATTACATTGAAAAGGCAAAAGTAAAAGTAAAATGGGTTGGTGGCTACAGCGACATCATGCGCGACATACCTAATTTACGCAAAATGGTTTACCAAAAATCAAGCGGAGCTGAAAATGACTCAGTTAAATTTGCCGCATTAATTGATGGGAACGCTGTTTTACCTAATAGTGCAGGTTCAATGTTTTTTGCTAATAATAAGGAAAGCATTAAAAGTATGCGCTATGATATTAGCAAGGATTTTAATATTGCAAAAACCAAACATGAAGTAAAAGTAGGGGGATTTCATCAATTTCGCGAAAGACAATTTCAGGCAAGGCTAATTGGGTATACACGTTATAGGAAAAACTCTTCACTTCAGTTCAATAATAATTTATTATTTCAGCCTCAAGATTCCATTTTTATGCCAGGTAACATGGGAATTCAAGATATTCCCGGCCCATATAATGGTGGATTTAAGCTATCTGAAGCTACAACCAACATAGATAGTTACGGAGCTCAATCATTTTTAAATGCCGGATTTTTAATGTTTGATTCTCGTTTTACAGAAAAATTAAGGTTCATTTACGGCGTAAGGGTTGAATCATATAATCAAAGATTAAGTACTCGAAATTTAATTGATGAGGAAATTGTGAATGATACAACCAATGTGGATTTTCTCCCATCTATTAATGGCGTTTATTCACTTACAGATAAGATTAACATACGCGCAGCTTATTATCGCACATTAGTCCGTCCTGAGTTTAGAGAATTGGCGCCATTTAATTTTTACGATTTTATAACTGACTTTTCGCTTTCAGGCGAACCAAAATTAGTAAGAAGTTTAGTTGATAATTATGATTTGCGTTTTGAATTATATCCAGGTGCAGGTCAGGTGTTATCTGTATCAGGATTTTATAAGGATATTAAAAATCCTATTGAACAGGTAAGTAACACAGCAAGCGCTATACGATCAATGCTATATGCAAATGCAAAATCTGCTAAAAACTATGGATTAGAACTAGAATATCGTTTTAAATTAAGCACCCTATTTTTTAACGACTCAATTAAATGGTTGACTAATACCACGCTTTTCACTAATGTTGCCTTCATAAAGTCTAAAGTTGATATTGGAACTAACATCGTTGGTAACGAAACTAATAACAGACCATTGCAAGGTCAATCTCCTTTCATTATTAATGCAGGTTTACAATATTTGGATTCTGAGAAAGGTTGGGGAGCAAGCGTTTCGTACAATGTAGTTGGGAGAAGAATTTTTATTGTAGGGTCGGTTGATGAGCCAACTTATTGGGAAAATCCGCGCCATGTATTAGATTTTCAACTATTAAAAACGTTTAAGGAAAGACTTGAAATCAAAATTAATTTAAGAGATATTTTAGCTCAGGATTTAATTTTTTATCAAGACATTAATAAAAATGGAAAATTAGATAAGAACTCGATAACAAGTAATAATGAAAAACTTCATAATTATGATACAGATAATGTGATGATTAGATCAAGATTCGCACCTACTATTTCTTTTTCTGTTGGATATCGATTCTAGTATATAACTTCATGCATCACATAACTTTTTGTTAACCTACAATTAATTTTTAAGTAAGAATTCGTTAACTGAAAAGAAACATCCTCCTTTTAACTTTGCGTCGAATTAAAAAAAACAACAATGAAAAAAATTTATTTATCACTCGCAACAATTTTTACTGCTGCAGCAGCAATTGCGCAACCATTTTGGACAAACACTTCTTACAAAGGTGCTTTTCCTGTTACAGACGGAACACCTGCTACTAACTGGACACACGGTTGGGCCAATTGGGATCCTGAAAACACAAACTATGGAGCGGCAACAACTACCATTTCAAGTAATATTGTAACCAGTACTACATTAAGTGGTATTGTACATATTAAAAATAATGTGGCAGTTACCGGAAATTCAACGTTAACAATTTTACCTGGTACCATTATCCGTGGAGATAAATCAACTAAAAGTTGTTTAATCATCACACGTGGTTCTAAAATTATGGCTCAAGGTACAGCTACTGCGCCTATTGTATTTACAAGTAACGAATCGGTAGGTGCAGGTCGTGCTCCTGGCGATTGGGGTGGTTTAGTGATTTTAGGTAATGGAATTATTAACACCGCTTGTGCAACTTGTACTGCAAGTGCAATTAAGGAAAATTACGTTGAAGGTTTTGCAACAAATTTTCCTGAAATATTGTATGGAGGAAACAACAACACAGAAAGTTCAGGCGTATTATCTTATGTTCGTATTGAGTTCTGCGGTGTTGCCCTTTCAGCAACTCCTAACTCAGAATTAAATGGATTAACAATGGGTGGTGTAGGTTCAGGAACCCAAATAGACCACGTTCAATGTTCATTTATTGGAGATGATGCTTTTGAATGGTTTGGTGGTGCAGTTGATGCAAAATATTTAATCTCTTTCAGAAACCTGGATGATGATTTTGATACAGATTTTGGACATGTAGGACGTGTACAATTTGGCTTAATTGTTCGTGATAAAGATATTTCTGATGCTGCAGGTGACTCTAATGGTTTTGAATCTGATAATTTTAATCCTGGGCTTGGTCGTTTACCTTTAACACGTACTGTTTTCTCAAATATTACAAACATTGGTCCACGCAGAGATGGTACAGCTATACTTCCTGGTGGTGAGAAATTTGAACGTGCATTTTTTACAAGAAGAAACACTGCTATCTCAATCCATAACTCTATTACTACAGGTTGGGAAAAAGGTTGGGATTTAAACGGTTCTTCAACCGCAGACAACTATTTTGGAACTACAGATTCAGCGGCAGTACAAAATATTGACATCAGCACTGATATATCATTTTCTTTGCTTGGTCAAACATTAGCTACGATGCAAACATACGCTACAAACAGAGGTATTGACACCACGAAAACTGTAGCGCAAATTAATTTTGTAAATGGTTTTCCAACATCTTTTACTACAACTCCTGATTTCAGATTAAATACTGCTTCAACAGCATCAGCTGGTGCTTCGTTCACAAACTCCGCTTTCACAGGTGGTTTTGTAAATATTAAGCAACAAGAAGCTTCTAGTTCAACGCAAACATTTATTTACCCTAACCCAACAAACGGTGATGTAACCTTAGTTGTTAATTCATTAATTGAAGTTAACAGTAATATTGTTATTACAGATGTTACGGGTAAGGTAGTTAGCAATGTTTTAAATAATCAATTCTTAAACAAAGGTGAAAATGAAGTGAAGATAAACACCACTAATTTAACAAATGGAGTTTACTTTGTAACAATAAACACCTCTATAGGTAAAGAAACCGTTAAGTTAATTGTTTCTAAGTAAACTTAACATTCGTTTTTAAAGATCGCTCACTAACTTAGTGGGCGATTTTTATTTATGACCACCCGAAAAATATTAAATGTTACTAAAAAGATTGAAACTCTTAGAAATAATAATGCACAACTTGAAGCTCTCATTTTATCTTATCATTTAAACTACAACCTGCTTAAGTTTCTTTACACCAAGTTAAGAGTAAATAAACCTGACAGTTCTAAACTTAAATTAATTATTACGGATTTTGAGTCACAATTAGAGCAGAATCCGGATTTGAAAAGAATTCTCTCAAAAAAGAACTTTAAAATAGCAAAATTTGCATTGGTAAAAACGGAAGCAATTTTAAAGGCTTTAAAAAGTAAATTACCCGCTAACACTTCTAAGTTGCTTCTCGAAAACATCAATGCCAATCATTTATTAAGCATATCCGTAAATAAAGCCATACGATCTTAAACAGAGTGTGTTAATCTATTCTTCATTTAGCGGAAATATTGATTACCTGGACTGAAGGGCATTAAATTTATATCTAAATAAATTTAGTTGGTGCCATAATTTAATGAGTTGGTCTAACTTAATTTTTAGGTAATTTTTTGATAGTAATTCAGTGATGTTGTTCAAATAAGTTTGTGAATAATTATTTTGAATTGTATGCTCAAATCATTTGAAGAATTAGATCAGTCAATTACCGAACTAACGACAGAAGTAAAAAAATTGGAAGTGATGAACAGTGACCTTCTCAGTGGATTATACTACGCTGCAACTGTACAACAAGGATTATTGCCTCAAAGCCGGCACTTTGAACAGTTAGGCTACCCATACTTTTTAATTTACAAGCCTTTAAACATTGTTGGTGGCGATTTTTATTGGGTAGGAACTAAAGATGAAACTGATTACTTTATTGTGGGCGATTGCACAGGACATGGTTTTGCAGGTGGGATTCTTTCTGCGCTGGCTATCGGCATGATAAATTATTTAGTTTATTCAAAAGAATTTCTTACGGTGGGTTCCATTTTGAATGATATGGATCGAAAATGGATTGAAGCATTTTCTCGAAATAATAATGGGCAATTATCTAATAACGATTGGTTGGAAATCTCTATTTGCTCATTTAATAATAAAACCAAGGAGTTGCAATTTGCTGGTGCCAGAGGCAATTTATACCTGATTAGAAGTGGCCAAGAGCCATTGCTTATTAATGGAAATAATTATCCTATAGGAGGATGGCAAATCGAAAAAGAACGATCATATACAACACATTTTTTGTCCGATTGTCAAAACGCAATGCTTTACTTTTTTTCAGACGGATATAAAGATCAATTTGGAGGGATAAAGAATAAACGGATGGGCTTGAAGAATTTTTTAAGTTTACTTAATTCAAATGCCGGTTTGCCATTAAATCATCAAAAAACAAACATATTAGAGTTTTATGAGCGGTGGAAGGGTATAAATCATACATTGGATGATGTTACTATTATGGGAATTAGAGTATAGTTTATTTTAAGATAAACGCTGTTCCGCCATAGAATGGTTAGATTAGTTATTAATACTGTTTGTGTTGATTGTGACCCGAATTATGCTTGATTTTGATGAATTGGCAAAAATCAATACATGTTTAATTACTTAACAATTAAATAATTTTATTAATCACTTAAATTAATATTGAAATGCAAAATTTGCATTCAATTTAAATGAGCTTAAGTGCTATACTAATTGTTGAATCAGAAGTTAACCTACATGTTAAAACCTTAACAGCTTTAAGCGATACGTTTAGTTCAATTGAGGTTGTTAAAAGTCTTAATGAGGCTGAGGAATATCTGCATGAAAAGAAGTTTGATCTGGTTTTAATTAATTTAGACAATAATGATTCTGATGCGATAACTATCACCAAGGATGTTCGCTTACTTCAAAAAACCGAACAACCTTACGTTGTTATTTATACAAAGAAAAACGATGATTTTTTACATGAATTACTCTACAGCGCTGGTGCTGATGCGGTGATTGATTTTTTTGATAAAAAAAATGTATTGATACCTTATCTGAAAAATTTACTTAATAGAAAATCTAATCAGCATTCTAAAATAAATTCAAATTTTGAAATTAATGAGGAAGAGCACGTTATATATTATAACAACGAATGTTTTGAATTACCAAAAAAGGAATTCCAAATTCTTAAATTACTTTATAACAATTCAAATAAATTTTTTACCAAGCTTGAACTAGCCTCTATTATTTGGGGTGACGAGGCTGTTGCTGAACAAAGGACGGTAGATGTTCATGTATATAATATCCGGAAGAAAATTTCCAGAAACATTATTCAGACCAGAAAAAATAATGGCTACAAATTCAATGAAAAAATCGCCTTAGTTTAAAACGTAAGCTTTAACTGCTACTAAATCTCCGGCTTCATTCCATGATTTCCATTCTCCGGTTTTTTCGCCATTTTTGTAATGCATTTCCATGCGTTTCACTTGATTGTCATCAAAAACGAGCCATGTACTGTCTTTCTTGCCAAGTTTGAAAAAAGCAATATTTATAACGTTCCCTTTTGAATTATAGCGTAACCATTTACCATCTTTGGTATTGTTAATTAACCGGCCTTCTTCTAATAATTTTTGATCAGCATTAAAAATTTTGGCTAACCCATTAATTTCTCCATTTACAATAATCACTTCATGTTTTAAGTTATTCTTTGTAAAGGTAAACACACCCGAAAACAATGAATTATCCTCATTAACGAAAAAACCCATTTCGTTTTGTTTTTGTGCGAAGGTATTTAAGAAACTAAACACCAAAAACGCTAGAATTACCTTTTTCATAACATTAAGTATTAAATTTATTAATACAAAGTTAATCTATTAAAAAATAGGTAATGTTAAGGAAACAAAAAAATAACAATTAATTTACATTAGAATTTTATAATTCTTCCAAGGTGATTATACAGTTATTGAATAAACTTGATGCTTTTTTAGTTATAGGTTTATAACCGATTAAATGAATAGTTACACTATCCGTTGAAGGCTTATCAAAAGTGATGGTGAATTCTCCGTTAAAATTTGAAAAACTACTGGTGTTTAAGTCTTTCTTAATTTGCGCACCAGCTAGGTCTTCACCATTAATGCTGGTAATTTTACCTGTAACACTTTTTAATTTAGGTTCATTTGTAAATGAGCTTACCAGGAAGCAGATGGTTAATAAAACGAATATTGAATTGGTTAATTTTTTCACAATGTAAAGCTAAAACGAGTATGTTAGCCCTACTTTAAGTATATATTAAGTAAAAGTTAAGTCTTTTTTTTGTATTATTTAGCTTTTAAATTATAAGATAACTGCCTATATTTAACTAGTTTACAGATATTTTATTAACATTAAATTTACATTGCTTAAAGGATTAGTGCAAAATACACAGTTAAAAATCAGAAAGTTAGGCTTTTACATTCCTGTAACTTTTAATTTTTTGATTACTGCTATCACATTGGCAATTGCTTTTTATTATTTAAACTACTTAAAAACAACACCTGATTCTTCCTATAAGTCACTATCAATATTATTGATTAAAGTGATTGTGGTTTTTTTATTCGTGTTTGTATCGTTTGCGTTTTTTTCTGTACTAATACCGTATCTTATTTTTATTTTTTCAAAACAAAACAGAAGTATAAGTATAGAGGCGAGTTCAGGTAAAGGTCAATTAAATAATGCTACGCGTCTAAGTTTATTAGCTAATCCATTATTAGTTCCTTTTTTAGGAGGAATTAAAATACGTTTATGTTACGATGCTAAACATTTTACTGAAAAGGCAACCGTTCAAAGTTCCTTGAGTAATTATTTCAATGTTAATTTACAATCATTATTTACAGTTCATTTAGCTGACATTCGAGAATACAATATTCATTACTCATTAATCTACTTCGAAGATTTTTTCAATTACTTTTCTTTTTCAACTAAACAGCCATCACGTCAATACATGGTTTCTGAATTGGATTCGTTACCAAAAAATGATTTAATAGTTTCACCTGCAACTAATGTTAGCAGCGATGTTAGGATTGACGAACTGAAGAGAGTTGAGGGAGAATTGATTAACTATAAAAATTACGAGAATAGTGATGATGTTAGACGTATAGTTTGGAAAATCTATGCAAAAAACAAAGAATTGGTCGTGCGCATCCCTGAAATTCTGGATCCATATGCATCACACCTGGATGTTTATGTAAGCACTTTTACTGAATTTGATTTACCGAACTCAAAAATTATTGATGGTTTATTCATGAATAATTTCAAAAATAAAGTTTTTAATGTGTATGAGAGTTTACAGAAAACCAAGCTGGAAGTGAATATGCATTTTGACCAGATAGAGCAAGGCGGCCATTTTGATACGAAATTAGATCAGATTAAATATGCTATTGTAAAAAGTAGTTGGCAAAATTCGGTTTCTATTCAGGAATTCGTTAAGCCTAAATCTGCATCTGTTCTTGTTTTACACTCCTTTTCAAATGCCCGTGATGTTGAGGATTTGATTGACAGGTCAGGCAGTCAATGTTCTTTCATTTTTGTTAAACATAGTGCTGCACTTAACAACCATTTTGTTAAGGATTGGTTATTATGGGCTTTTGTTCAATCAAGCGACGATGATTTGCATTATGCTAAAACAACATTCAAAGCAACACCATTGTACAGACAACTTGTTGCAAATGAATCAAAACTGGAATCTGTTTTAAAAAACGCTAAAAAAACTATTATCATATAATTGAATATTAAAAGCAAATACTCGTTCCAGATTACAATTGCACAACTGATTTTATTGGTGTTGCCAACTATTGCAATAATTTGCCTGAGTTTATTCAGGTTAAACAACTACTATTCAATTTTAGAGAATAATTACCTATCACAAACAACTTATTTTTCAATAGGTATAGTAGCCTCTGTTTTATTTCATCGATTTAACTTCCGTTTTATTACGGCCTTTTTAATACTGCTTTTTATCAATTCTATCATTTATCAATTACTTCAACGCATTTCGATAGGGGAGTTTGATGCATTCTTTGTTTCAGTTAAGTTCTATATTTTTTCAATTCTAGTGTTATTTGGATGGGCAATTGGTTTTGCCTTAACCAGAAGCAAACTTCTGGTAATTATTTGGTTAGCCATTTTAATTTTTGCTGAAATAATAGCCATTAGCAAAACCAGTGATTTTGAATTCGAAAATTTATTACAAAGTATAATTCCAAGTGCAGTTTATTTGGTGTACATCTTGTTTTCAGTAGAATTATTAAATAAATTAAAAGAAGACGCTTCAGGATTGTTTCAGAAAATTTCTAAGCGCTTTGCTTTATTTGCGGCTTTGGTTGTACTATTTTTAATTTTCACGTTTAATTTGTTTAAACCATCTTTTCAGGCAATTGAAAAGGAGTGGGGAGGGGCATCCTCATCAGAGAAAAAGGAGGGTAAAAATTCCGGAGAGTCAATGACAGAGAAAGGCAAAGGAGGCGGTTTAAAGAATAAGGATCAAACTAAATTAGCAGGCAGCTTAAATAAAGATAAACAATTAGTGTTTGTAGCTAAACTCAATCATTTTTTCAGAAACTCAAATATTCCTAATCCTCTTTATTTTACAGCTAATTATTATACCAAATTTGATACTGCTACTCAAACATTTGAAATGGATCCGAGTATGCCTTATAATGATTTGTTTATTCCCGATCCTTCAAAAATTGCTTTGTATTTTAAAAAGACAGACTCTAGTATTATCAGGAAGAGTTTAGGTAACCTCAATCGTGAGGTTATTACAACTGAGGTTTATAAAGTGGCTATGGCACCTGAAAGTTTTGTGGCTCCATCAAATGCATTTTATTGCCAGCCAATTTCAGTACCGGAGGAGTTTAAAAAGAATTACAAGAGTGCCTATGTAGCAAAAATGTGGGTAAGTAGTTTGAATAGCGCTTATTTTATTTATAATCCTGCTGGAAACAGAGTATTGGAAAATTTTCAGGAGGAACGATTTTCGCTACTACGTAATGTCCAGGAAATTAAGGGGCCAGATAAAAAGTTTATGGATTACTACACTTACATGCCATCTAATTCGGAGTATGCAAGAATTTCGAAATTGGCTGACAGTGTAACAAAAGATTTTGTAGCACCTATTGATAAAATAATTGCCATACGAAATTATTTTCTGGCTAAAGATGAGTTTCAGCAGCCTTTATTTAAGTACACAGATAACCCAGGCGTGCCAGGCTTACCAAGTGCTAATAAACTAAACTATTTTTTATTTGAAAACAGAAAAGGATACTGCGCTTACTTTGCCGGAGCAACCTTATTTATGTTACGCTCATTAAAAATTCCTTCTCGTATTGCTGTTGGGTATCTTGCAGAAGACCGCAGTTCTAAAAATCCGGGTTGGTATTGGTTTTATCAAGATCAGGCACATGCTTGGGTTCAGGTTTATTTTCAAGATTATGGCTGGATCGATTTTGACACCACCATTCCTGATGTTAACACTCAGCAAGCTTCGCAGCCTGATGGCACACCACCGCCTGACGTTCCTGCAACGTACCTGGTTATTGATGGAACTGTTACTAAAGTAGATACGACTAAAAAAACACTTGATGTTGTAACTACTAAATTTTTGTATCATGACACTGAATACGTTGCTAAAAAAGAAATTCAAGTTCTCAATGACGTTAGTTTGGCAAATATCCATAACGATACCGGTGCCGTTGCTCTTTCAGCAATTAAGATTGGTGAAAACGTTACACTGGTTTCAAGTGCTGAGGTATTTAAAACAATTTATACCTCAAGAGAAGATAATGCAGAAAGCATTATTGCAAAACTAAAACAACCATTGCCAATTGATGAGGTTAAGGTGATGAAAAAAATAGAAAAGGAAGAAAGTAAATCAAAAGATAATACTAAAAAGAAACCGTTTGATTGGATGAAATTGTTGAATGTGATTTTATTTATACTTGTGATTGGATTCATATTTACATTACTCCTTCCGCTCCTAATTTTTAACTATTATAAAGCAAAGGCCAGTGGTCATAGTAAAGCTAAGGCAGCTGCAAGTTTACGTGGACTGCTTTATTACTTAAATCAGCTGGATGCTTTACCTGTTAACGTTAATTCACCTGAAGAGAGAGCTTATCTATTAGATAAGAAGTTTGGCACCGACTTTAAGTATTTAAATTTGATTTACCAGAAGTCATATTACTCTACCAATCAATTAGAAGAAAAGGAAATTCAATTTTTAAGCACCGCCTTTAAAAATCAACTTAATCGTTTATCCAAATCGTTCACATTTAAACATAAGTTGTTAGGGTTCCTGAACATAAAGCGAACCATAAATTATTATAAATCAGTTAAAACATAAACCATGGAAGTTAATGAACCAATAAATGAAGCACCCAGCGCATCAAAAGTAGATGAGTTAATTCAAAACATTGAAACGGTAATTAAAGGCAAAAGAAATCAAATTAAGTTGGTGCTAACGGCCTTGCTAGCTAAGGGGCATGTTTTAATGGAGGATAATCCCGGAACCGGTAAAACTGTTTTGGCTAAAACGTTGGCTCATAGCATAACCAATAATAAATCATCCGGCGAAGCAAGTTTTAAACGTATACAGTTTACACCGGATTTATTACCGATGGATTTAATTGGCTCGCATATTTTTGATGAAGGCAAAAAAGATTTTGTGTTTAAAAAAGGACCACTGTTTTGCAATTTTTTATTGGCCGATGAAATAAATCGTGCGTCGCCAAAGGTTCAATCAGCCTTGCTAGAATGTATGGCAGAAAATCAAATTACAATTGGTGAAACAACCTATCCTTTGGAAAATTTATTTTTCACCATTGCAACCCAAAACCCTGTTGAAATGGAAGGAACATATCCTTTGCCTTCAGCACAGCTTGATAGATTCTTTATAAAAATTTATTTTGGTTATGTTGATGCTGAGACCGAATTGGACATTTACACTAACTATTTAAGTATTGGTAAAAGCAGCGCGTCTATTAAACCAGTTGTATCGCTAGCTGATATTCTTAAGATGCAGCATGAGTGTGAAAATGTTTTTATTCACCCGGAATTAGTGGTGGCAGTTAAAAACATAATCGTGCAAACCCGTCAACATCCGGAAATTAATTTAGGTGCTTCTACCAGAAGTGGTATTGCCTTTTTAAAATGCCTTAAAGCGTTTGCATTTGTTAACGACAGAAATTTTGTAACCGAGGACGATTTAGCAAACTTAACGATTCCTGTTTTAGATCATCGTTTAATTTACAGAAATAAAGAGGCTAAGCAGAAATTACTTCAAACGTTTGTAGCCAAAGAAATAGAACGACTTAAAAAAATTAACCTTCAATCTGCCTAATGAGTATCGTAAATACTATATCTAAATTATGGAGAATGAACATGCTGTTTAACAAACAGGTGTGTATTGGTTTAATTTTGATGATTAGTCTTATTGACTATAGTATTGCTCAAAATAGTGCGGCCCGTTACGAAATAGATGCTAAACGTGCAGGGCTTGATGTTACCGGCAAAGAGGCATTACCAAGAAGTAAAGAGTTTATCAGATTGGATAGTACTTATTATGTTGGTTATTTAGTTGAAGGTCTTTATAAATATGAACGAAGCAGTGATTATTTAGGTTATCAGCTGGCAGTTAAACCATTGGCTAAAGCATTGAATTTGTTTGAGAAAGACTTTTCATTAAACATGAGGAATTTGTTTTCGTCTACCCAGTATTTCATGCAGTATAACCGTTATTTTAATGATTTTTATTCAATAGTTTCTACTCTTCAGTATTGTTATAACAATTTAGAAATGCCTGATTCTTCAATGGCACTTATTCAGCGTGTAGAGAACTATCAGTTTCAACGCGATTTTTTCTCAACGGGCGCAGATAAAGCATGGCTTTATCACCGTAATCGATTTTATACATCTGAAAAATTTTCATTCTTAAAAAACAGCATCGCAGAAAATGAGAAGATGGCATTCGCCTGTTGTTATGAACAAATCGAAAAAATATACAAGAATAAAGCTGCTAATGATTACTGGTATGGACCTTACCAGAGCACTGATGATTTAATGATGGTGTATCACAATTTAGCGATCATTCACAATTACAATAAAAACTATGATAGCACGGCTTATTACCAACAATTACTAATGCAGGCAGGTAGATTGTCTTGGAACAATTATGCTAATGACCAACAGGAACTTGGTAATTTTGATATTGCTACTGAAAATTATGCAAAACAAGAGTACTATGGTAGGAACTTTCAATTAAGTGAGCCTCATTATTATTTGCCTACGATGTATTTATATGCGGGTAAAACAAAAGACGCAATCAATTTAGCACAGGCTAAAATTTCGAACTCGGGTTCAACACCGGGTTTTGGTTGGTACAATATTGCCTTATCACGTGCATATTTATACGACGGACAGCTTGATAGTGCAAGTTTTTATCTGGACAAGGCAGCAAACTTTAAAGAACTTCATATCGGGACAACTCTGACTCAAAGTCAGTATGATTTTACAATAAACTTATTGCGCTTGCAGTTGATAGACAAACAATCGGCATTAATTAAATTTTTAAATAGCGGCTGGTGGTATTCAACGGATTTATTTGAAGTGTTTAGTTTGTTTATTCAAAAGACAATGTTGGAATATGCGCTTGTGAATGAACTTTCGGGGAATTTAGAAAGGGAACGATTGATTTACGAATTGTTTTGTTCAGAGAGTACAGTAACGTTTGATGAATCTTGGTTTTTGATGAAAGAATTCTCTAAAAATTATTTTAATAAGAAATATGAAACTTACATCGCTTCTGACAAAAGGGAAAAAATTGTGCGTTATTTTAAACTTTACAATTTAAAATTTTTGGAAGAGTTGGGAGATGAGTCAGAATCGAATGCAATGGCCAAACAACTTATTTCGGAAACACTAACAGGAGAGGAAACCACTAATCCTAACTTATTAGTTAATCTGGAATATGAGAAATTATTTATCTACCGCTTACTGGAAAGCGCTGCAAGAACAAGTGAATCACAAGAAGCGTTAGTAGCTAAATGTTACGATGCATACCCACAGTTACTTCCATTTTCAGGACTTACAGCTAAACTGAATTTAACCATTACGGGAACTGACGATGATGTAATAGGTGAAATAAAAGATGAAATTGAGGACTGCAACTTTGAAAATTCAACGGAGATTAATTTGCCACAAGCGAATATTAATTTCACTAAAAAGGGTTCTGCATACCTTGCAACTGTTACTGTTAAAAATTTCTCTTCAGATACCGAAATTGTGAGTACGTTAGTATTTAATGATTCAAAAGATGTTGCAAAGGAATTGGTATTGCGTTTATTTCAAAAGGGCGGCGCCGGAAAAATCTAAAAATTGCTCTTTTGTGAATGGAATAAATTAATGCGAGGTTGATAAAGGAAAGGATTCAAGTACCTGCCAGGTTTCATTTAATTTAAGGATTGAGAAGTTTGTGGCAATGAACTCAAAGTTTGGATTAAAGCCATCTAAAAATGATTTAACTTCTGCAAACTGATGTTTTTTTAAATCACGAAAAGCTACCGTAATATGGGGATGGAAACCTCTTTTAGTGTTAAGTTCATTTTCAAGGTTAAAATTGGATGCCAGATGCCTTACGATTATTTTCTGAAAAGAAATTAATGCTTCATGTAATAACACATCGATAAAAATTACACGTTGCTTAAAGGCACTAAATCCATTTGATTTTATTTTAATTGGCACATCGAAATTGATTTTTGTGAGTGAATTAATCAAATCAAGCTCATTTTTACTTTGCAATTCAAATGGCATATGGATGGTAATGTGAGAAGGACTTCTCATTGCCCCTTTTAAACCGAAGTGATTATGTAATTGTTGTTTTATTTGCTCTACTTCATCAAGGTAAGGCTGGGGTAATACGATTGCTAAAAAGTACTTGTTTTTCATTAATTTGAATGCCAATAGTCGGCAAATTATGTTATTTTTGTTGAAATTAAAAATTATGCAAATTATTATACCAATGGCCGGTAAGGGCAAGCGAATGAGACCGCATACGCTTACAACGGCCAAGCCATTAATACCGGTTGCAGGCAAGCCAATTGTGCAGCATCTGGTAGAAGATATTACTAAGGTTTGTGGGGAAAAAGTGGCTGAAATCGCTTTCATTATTGGTCCGGACTTTGGTGAGGAGGTTGAGAAAAATCTTATTAAAGTAGCTGAGAGCCAAGGAGCTAAAGGAACTATTTACTACCAGGAAAAAGCCTTGGGAACTGCGCATGCAATTATGTGCGCCAAAAACTCTCTTAAAGGCAAGACAGTAGTAGCATTTGCAGATACCTTATTTAAAGCTGATTTTGTAATGGATACCGAACAGGAAGGAGTAATTTGGGTTCAAAAAATTGATGATCCAAGGCAGTTTGGAGTTGTAAAATTAAATTCAGATAATATAATTACTGATTTTGTTGAAAAGCCTCAAAATTTTATTAGTGATTTGGCTATTATCGGTATCTATTATTTTAAGGACGGTGATTATTTAAAAAGTGAATTACAATTCTTGCTTGATAACAATATAACTGAAAAAGGGGAATTTCAATTAACTAATGCTTTGGAAAGCATGAAGTCTAAAGGCACCAAATTTAAACCTGGTCAGGTAACCGAGTGGTTAGATTGCGGAAATAAAGATGCAACTGTTTATACGAATCAACGTGTATTAGAATTTAAGAAAGGACAGCCGGAGTTGAAGGGTAAAAACATTGTCAATACCAATAGCATTATTATCGAACCGTGTTATATTGGAGAAGGTGTTGAGCTAATTAATTCTGTTGTAGGCCCGCATGTTAGCATAGGAAGTCGATCATCTGTTCAAAACTCCATCGTTTCAAATTCTATTGTGCAGTCTGATGTCAAATTGCAGAATTCAAACATAAGCAATAGCATGGTAGGTACAGGAGCAGAGGTAAAAGGAAAAAAACTGGATTTAAGTATAAGTGATTATTCTCAAATTGTTGCGTAATCTCATCATATTTGTTTGTCTAATTTATTTGATTTCCTGTAAAACAGCGAAATTGACAAGTGGTGACAAAAAAACTGAAGCAAGTAAATCAACATCTGTTGGTTTATCTGAGGCCGCTGAATTGCAATTTGGAAGAACTTTTATTGATGGATGTACAGCCAGACAAAAAAATGATGTTGATGCAGCTGTAAAATTATTTACTGAGTGTAAACAAATTGATCCTAAATCAGCACCTGTAGCATACGAATTGGCTAAGATTTATTTGGAAAAGAATAGTCCATTATTAGCTATCGAGCAGGCAAAATACTGTGCTGGTTCTGACTCGAAAAATGAATATTACCAAAAAATATTAATTGATGCTTATAATTCAAACAAGCAATATCAGCAAGCAATTAAAGTTGCTGAAGCATTGGTCAAAAATTTTCCGAATGTAATTGAATTTAAAGAAGATTTAGCTATTCAATACGCCAGTGTAAATGAGTTTAACAAAGCATTTAATCTATACAATGAGATTGAACAAATTTATGGCTTCAATGAGCAGATTACGAATAATAAAGTGAAGCTTCTAAGAAATCAAAATAAATTGGCAGAAGCAGAAGCGGAATTGATTAAGCTTACAGAAACTGATAAATTAAATACAGATTATTTAGCAATATTGGCTGAGTTTTACGAGGAGACTGACAAGCGCGATAAAGCCAAAATTATATATGATAGGATTCTTGAAATAAATCCACAACATCCAACAGTTAATTTAGCTTTAAGTGATTATTATAACTTACAGCAATCACCTCAAAAAGGATTTGAATTTTTAAAAAAAGCGTTTCAAAATCCTGACCTTGATCCATCTGTAAAAGCGAACATTGCATTTAATTATTACATAAGATCTGAAAAAAGCGGAAATGCTGAATTAGTCAAGCAAGGTAAAGAGTTAGCTAGTATTTTTATTACGGTGCATCCTAAGAACTCAGATGCCAATGGGGTTTATGCAGATTATTTGATGATGGATAATAAACCGAAGGAAGCGGCAAAATATTATTACCAGGCAGCTGTTTCGGAGAAAAGTAACTATAAAGTTTGGGAACAATTAATGTATGTGTACAATGATATCAATAATTTTGATTCATTAAGATCAGTAAGCGCAAAAGCAATTGAGTTATTTCCGAATCAGCCTAATCCATATTTTTTTAATGGCTTTTCAAACATTAAACTTAAGAAATACGATCAGGCAATCACTGCTTTAAAGGATGGCTTGGAGTTTGTAATTGATAATAAGTCGCAAATGCTTTCCTTTTATTACAATTTAGCTGATGCTTATAACTATTCATTTGATTATGCTAGTTCTGATAAGGCTTTTGAAGATGCTCTTAAAATTGATGCAGATAACACGCTTGTATTAAATAATTATGCCTATTATCTTTCAATTAGAAAGGTTAAGCTAGATGTAGCAGAAAAAATGGCTAAAAGAAGTAATGAACTACAACCCAATAACCGAAACTATATGGACACTTATGGTTGGATTTTATTTCAGCAAAAAAAATACAGCGAGGCTGAAATCTGGATTGGTAATGCTCTAAAAATTCCGCCACCAAATGCAAACATTTTGGAGCATTACGGAGATGTTATGTATAAGTTGAATAAAATCCCTGAGGCATTGAAGTATTGGCAAGATGCAAAAAAACTATCAGGAGGAAACGATAAATTAAACCTTAAAATAAGTTCAAAAGAGTTAGTTGATTAGTATTAGGTACATAGTTCTTTTTGCGGGTATTCTTTTAGGTACTTTGGTTGTGGGCTGTAAATCCAAGAAGAGATCGAAAAATACGACAAATACAGTTGTTCAGCCAACAGATACATTGAATAATAAATGTAAACTGGATTTTAAAAACGGAAGAGCTTTAACAAAGTACATGCTCGAAAACGAATTTAAATTTGACTGGCTTTACCTTAAGGCAAATGTAGAGAGTAATGTAGATAACGATGAAAATAACTTTGATGTTAAAGCCAGAATAAAGAGAGATAGTGTAATTTATATTGTTGTCGAAAAATTAGGGCTTGATGTTGCTAAAATTTTAATCACACAGGACTCGGTGAGGATGCGATTTGATTTAAAAAGGCAATATTTCAAAGGTGATTTCAAATACATTAATGATCTGTTAAATGCCGACCTGGATTTTGAGGTATTGCAATCTGTTTTGGTTGGGAATAGTGCTAAGTTCTATGAGGAAGACGAAAAGTTAAATCCTGTAACCGATAGAACAAATTGTAATTATAAGTTAAGCACTGAGCGAAAAAAGCGCCTCCGCAGGATCCAGAATAACGAGGAGCAGGCAGTTAAAGCTTTGCAAATTATCACATTAAACCCGGATAATTTTAAAATAACTAAAAATGAATTTATAGATCCTTTAACAAACCGCATTTTCACCGCAAACTACCAAGAATTCAATAACAAGGATAGCATTTATGCACCAAGGCTTGTTAATATTGATATACTGGCAGAGAAAAAAGCAAAGCTGAAAATTGAGTATGTTCGTATAGAGAAAAATGTACCTCAAAAAGTCACTTTAAATATTCCAAAAAGCTATGACCCAGTCGAGATTAAGAAAAAGTAAACATCTGACAATTTATCTATTGTTAGTTTTAACTTTTTCATTTTCTTCAGTTACCGGGCAAACAAATCAGAAAAGCACCAAAAAGGATCTTGAAAACAAGAAAAAACGAATTAATGAAGAAATAGAAGAAATTAATTCGATGTTGAGTAAAACCAAGGCGAACAAAAAAAACAGTATTGGTGCTCTTGTAAACATTAATTTAAAAATCGAAAAACGTCAGGAATTAATAAGTACAATTAATTCTGAGATTGACGTTTTAAACCGTAGTATTAAAAAGAATGATCAGGAATTTAATTCTTTGAAAGCTAATTTACTTAAGTTAAAAACTGATTATGCTAAAATAATAGTTTCAGCCCAAAGAAATCAGGATTCTTACAGTAAATTGATGTTTTTGTTTTCGGCTGAAAACTTTAATCAGGCATATACAAGGCTTAAGTACATGCAACAGTATAACACCTACCGTAAGAAACAAGCTGTTGAAATAACCAAAACGCAAGTAGAAATTTTAAATAAGCTCGAAGAATTAAAAGAGCAACGACACGAGAAAAATGCTTTGCTTGGAATTGAGGAAGCAGAAAAGAAAAATCTAGACACTGAGAAAACCGAACAAGAAGAAGTTTTAACTAGTTTACAAGCTAAGGAAAAGGAACTGAAAGTTGAGTTAGAAAAGAAAAAACAAGATGCAATTGCATTACAAACTGCTATTAAAAGATTAATAGCTGAAGAGATAAAACGAAAGGCGGAAGAGGCGATGAAAGAAGCACAGGCCAAAGCTGCTCAGAAAGCACTTGCTGATAAAGAAGCTAAAGCATTAGCTGACAAAACAAATAAAAAAGATAAAAAAGACAAAAAGAATAATACGCCAACTAATAATACTAATACAAACAATGCAACAGATGTGGCAGATGTTAAACCTGTAAAAAAGGAAAATTTGTTTATGCCAGAATTAACGCCTGAGGCAGAAGCTTTAAGCGATGATTTTGAGAACAACAAAGGAAAATTACCATGGCCTGTAATGAAAGGAATGATTTGTGAAAGTTATGGCGAGCATGAGCACCCGGCTATTAAAGGATTTATGATGATGAATAATGGAGTGGAGATTTGTTCCAATAATGGAGCCCAAGCCAGAGCTGTTTTTGCAGGAGAAGTAACCGGTATTACTGTTTCACCAACGGGCGGAAAATTCGTCATTATTCGACACGGAGAGTACTTAAGTGTTTACACTAATTTATCGGAGGTTTTCGTTAAAACAGGCCAAAAAATAGCCATAAAGCAGGCAATTGGTACAATTGGTTTTAACGACGATGAAGGTAAATGCGCAATGAATTTTCAAGTGTGGAAAGGACAAAAAACGCTTGATCCTGCAGGATGGTTAATCAACGCCAGATAATTGCTCTCTAATTAAAGAGGTATATCCTGTAAAGTTTAAGCTACTTAATATCTATATAGTAATATTTAGTTAATATGACTTTTTCATTTTTTAAGTCTAATAACTCAATTTTTATCTGATTAGGCGGAGCATCGCAAACGCCATCAATTTGAGATTTAAGTTTAAGTGATTTTTTTGAAGACGAATAAGCGTTGTCTGTTTCTTTTTCAAATACTAACTGGTATTGAAGCCCTTTGGAATGCTTTAAATATATTAAACTATCGTTATTGGAAGGTATAAATAAGCCATTACAACTATTAATCACATAACGCTTTTTTAGACTATCGGGTACAATGTATGTGAAAAGGTTATTCTTGAAATTTTCTTTACTTAAACTATCTGAGAAGGCTCCAGATTTGTAAAACACAAAGATGGTTCCTTCTTTATTAAATTTAATTTTTTGCTGAGCGTATATTTGAAATGACAGAAATAGCGTTAACAAAATTAAAAGGAATCGGTTATTCTTTTTCAATTTCCCTTTTAACTTCTTGAATTTGCTCATTTATTTGTTCGGTTAAACCACCGGTTCCGTTTTGAATATCTTTTTGTATGTTGTTGGTAGCGTCCTTAAATTCACGAATCCCTTTTCCTAAAGTTTTTGCAATTCCGGGAATACCTTTGCCGCCAAATAATAATAAAACAACAAATAGAATGAGAACAACTTCGCTGCCACCTAAATTTAAAAATAGAATAATGTTCTGATGACAACTCATAATTATTTGTTACGCATAAATTTAAACACTGTAATTGCACCACCAATAAAAACTATTCCTACAAATACAATGATAAAATAATCACCGTAACTCATTTCCTGTTGCATATTGCAAAGTTACGAAAATGATTTTAATTTAACTCTTTATTTCGCGCGCTCTTATTTTTTGAGCAGGATTGCCCTGGTATATCGAAAATGGTGGAATAGAGGCAGTTGCAACGCTTCCAACTGTTAAAATACTGTGGCTGCCAATCCTTACGCCCGGACATACAACAGCCTTAGCACCCACCCAGGCCCCTTCTTCAATTGTTATATTTCCAACCATTAAGTCAAAAGAAGATTTTTTATAATTGTGATTACCGCATAATAGCAATGCCCCCTGTGAAACACATGAATTATCAAGCAACTTAATTTGCCCTAAATTATCTATCCATGCATTTTCACCTATCCAAACATGATTACCAACTGTTAGGTTCCATGGGTATTTAATAGACACATGAGGTTTAATTACCACACCTTTACCAATTTTAGCACCAAATAATTTAAGTAAGAATCTTTTGATTCCGTATAATGGAAATGAAGATTTAAAAAACACAATATTTGTATAATACCATAATATGCGCTTAAAAAGATTAGCGCCCGGTTTATACCAATCATTGTTGAATTTACTTAGGTCTGTTTTGTATGCATTCATTAAAGCTTGTAATATAATTTTTAATAGTAGAAGCTAAGTTTAATTTTTCACTAATATACAAATTACATTTTTTCCGAAGTTCTAAAAAATCTTCATTTGACATTGAAGCGTAAAATTCGATAGCCTTAACCATTGCTTGTTCATCGTTTTCATTTAAACTGAATCCAACGTGATGATCTTGTAAATTGAGCCATGGTGTATTATTACTGATAATGACAGGACAGCCGCTTAAAAAACTTTCAACGATGGAATGTCCGAAGTTTTCATTCATTGTTGGAAGTAATAAACAATCCTCTTTAAGCAAAGCATCTTGTACCTGGTCAAAGTTTAATTTACCTTTATATTCAACACGCACATGTTTTGGTAGTTTAGCTGTAGCCTCTAATATTGTTTTCCAATATTGTTGATCTTCAATATTACCGTATATGGTGTATTTAATTTTATAACTACTTGATACTTTTTGAAGATAATTAATTGCCAGATGTAAATTTTTAACTTTAGCAATCCGGGAAAGGTAAAAGAGATTTAATTCGTTTTTTGGTTTTTTTCTATCGCCAAATGCAGGAATTCCGGAATTTAGGTTTGGCAGTATCAAAATATTTTTTGAAGCATATTTGGCTTCAATTTCCTTCTTCTCAATATTCGAACTAGCCTGAAAGTATATATTAGAGTGCCAATTTAATAGTTTTGAAACTACAAAGAAAAGTTGCTTTTTAAAGGGTTTAATTTTAAGAGCACCAGCGCTTAACATACCTCTTGGGGCTAGTAGTATATTACATTTAAATTTTTTCTTATTCTTTAGAATATTTAATGAAAAGGGCCATGACCAAAAACTATTTAAGTAGATTAGGTCTGGTTTCAACTCATTAATAGACAAAATAACATTACTACTTAGTTCAGAATTAACTTTATGATAATAGTAGTTAACCTGATCTTTTTGAATCCATATATTAGGTGTAATGCCAGAATATTGTTGGTTGCTGTTTAAGTCTTGATTAGTTGTAATAACATAAAATTCAAAGGAGTCTTTTAAAACCTCAATAAGGCTGTACAATGATTTAACAGGCCCGCCAGCATTGTTTCCAGGGAGATACCATTGGGTTAATATGGCAATTTTTTGTTTACTCAAGCTCAAGTTTATTTGTTTCAATCCAGTAATTTAAGACTACAAAGTGCCAGATTCGGCTCCAAGATACCGTTTTCTTATTATTCAAAAAATCATTCCAAAGTTCAAGTATTTTGCCTTTTTGAAACAATTCTTTTTTCTCAAGTTCCTTGAGGTTACTTTCACAAAAACTTTTTAATTCATTTTGAAGCCAAAATTTCCACGGTAAAGTAAAACCCATTTTTTTTCGATGAATGATTTCATCTGGTAAAATACCCTTTAAACTATCTGTTAAAAGCTTTTTTGGGGTCGAAGGATACTTGTATTTATCAGGTACATTTAATACAAAGTCAACTAAGTTTGAATCTAAAAATGGCTCTCTAACTTCAAGTGCCACTGCCATACTCATTTGATCTGTGTCTTTCAGTAATGTGTTATTCAAATAAGTAGAAATTTCATTTATGGTTATTGCGCTTAACAAATATTCGGGATGAACAGATTTTACCAGATGATCTGGATGCTTTAACTCCGTTTTAATAATTGATTTAAGTTGGCTTGTTGCAAATAAGGCTCGGTTTAAGTGATAAGCATTAACCATGTTAACGGTTGGGAGAGACAAAACGTCGTTAAGTTTCAAATTTTTTATTGATTTTTCTTTTAAGATCAAACCTTTCCCAATTCCTTTTCTAACAAATCTTGGAAAAGCATTTAACCAGGATTTGTTTTGTAGTTTATAAAGGTTTTTAAAAAGATCATAGCCCGCAAAAAGTTCATCTCCACCGATACCACTCATTGCCATTGTTATGCCTGCTTCCTTTGTTGCTTTTGAAACAATATAAGTATTAATACCATCACCGCCCGGATTGTCCATTTTATTGAGTGCCTCAGGTAGTGTTTCTAAAAAATCTGTTGGTTTGAGCTTAATTTCGGTGTGTTTAGTATTGTATTTTTTTGCAATTAATTTAGCATAAACACTCTCTGAAAATTCGCTTTCATCAAAACTAACATTAAAGGTATTAACGGGCTCAGAGCTAATGTTACTCATGATCCCAACAATTGCACTTGAATCTATCCCACCGGATAAAAACGCCCCAAAAGGAACGTCAGCCACCAAACGTTGTTGCACTGAGTGATGCAGTAACTCGCTGATTTTTTTGGTAGTTTGTTCATAGGATAGATCATTATTTGCTTGAATACTAGGTTTGTAGTACCTTGTAATAATTGGTGTTTTGCCATCATATTCAATGTAATTACCGGGTTCTAATTGTTTAATTCCTTTAACAATTGTATTGGGATAAGTGACAGATTGAAATTGAGAATATTCTGGCAGTACAGATTTGTTAATTGTAAATCTCTTAAAACCAGAATTTAAAATAGCTCTTATCTCGCTTGAAAAAATAAAGCCCTCATCGGAATAATGGTAATAGAGTGGCTTTACACCAAAGCGATCTCTCGCCATAAAAGCCTTTTGAGTAACCGTATCATAAATTGCAAAAGCAAACATTCCACTGAAGTAGTTTAAACATTCAGCGCCCCACCTAATGTAGGCGGCTAAAACAACTTCAGTGTCGGATTGAGTTTGAAAAAAATAGGGCAGGGCTGAAGAACCGATTACGCGCTGCTGCAACGTCAGCTTTAGCTGTTTGTAATTGTATAGTTCACCATTGTAAACTATAACATACCTTTTATCACTAGAAAAAAATGGCTGATTACTTTCAGGTGATAAGTCGATAATGGAAAGTCTTGTGTGTCCTAGAGAAATGTATTCGTCAATAAAAACAGAATTAGCATTAGGTCCACGATGTGCAATGTGTTCATTCATCTTTAGGATGAATTGGTGCTTTAAATCAGAACTAAGTGATTTACTGATTATGCCATTTATTCCACACATTTTATTTATAGAGCAGCCTCAAGTTCCTGTTTATTATTTTTTTGTTGTTCTTCGATTGCTACTTCTTCGTTAAGCATATTAATATAATTGTAATAATACATCCAACAGAAGAAAAAGAAGCCTGCAAGTGAATAATTTCCTTGACGAAGATATTGTAGAAAAATTACAATAAAAATTGCATTACTAATTAGCCAGTATTCTTCCTGCATTACATTCCCGACTCGGGGTTTACTAATGTAAAATTTAAACATAAAGAAAATAAGAAAACCTACTCCAATAAGTCCAACCTCTGATAAAGTTCTTAAGAAAGTTGAATTGGCATCAGCTGCATTGAATTGATAATTACCACCTAATTGTGCAGTTAGATTATACTTTTTAAAAGCTATTTCATGAGAACCTAAACCACTGCCAAAAAGATAGTTGTTTTCTAAATTTTTCATTGCAACATAGTAATTATTATATAATACAAATGATGAGCCATGTATGTTTCTTATTAGACTGGTTGCTCTTGCTCTACTTGCTTTTTTATTTAATACTTGATCATCATCATCTAACATGCCCTGAATAAATGTTTTGTTTAAACCATCCACACGAAGCCTAAAATCTTTAGATGAGTTGTAAGTATAGACAAAAGCAAGAATGATTATGGGAATTGTTGCTAAAAAATACTTGATTGCTCCAAAATTTAAACTGATTAGAATTATGCTTAAAAAAATTCCTAAGAATGCTAAACTTGATGAGGATAAAACATAACATATTAGAATAACAATAGCTTTTGGATAATCGATAAGGGTTGTTTTTGGTTTAATTAATTTATATATACTTACAAAGGCAGCTGGTGCATGTGTTGTGCCGAGATAGGAAGCTTCAGCGTGGATTGAGTTAATACGTATACCAAAACCTCCTAAACTAAAATTCCATTTATTTAAACTTAAAGTTCCTCTAAAGTAATAGCCTTGTTCAAAACCAATTAGGAAAGACATAAACTGAAAAAGGCCTAAACATGAAACCAAAAAAACACCGGTTAGATATTTTTTAAAAACAAGTTTAACATCATAATTATAATAATGCATAACGTATTGATAAAACACGAGATTGATTGTAATATTTAAAAAAATTTTTAAAAAATTATTTATTGTGTTGTTGCCAAGGAGAATATTAAAAAGACCAAATAGAATTAAAGGGATGAGAATGTAAAGGTTTGGCGTATAAAATGGAAATTTTATCGCAAAAATTATTAATAAAATAATAAGAGGAGCATAACTGTAATAAAATTCAAATGGTTCTCTGAATAGTATGGCAGCAGTACTGAAAAAATTACTGAAAATTCCTATGTCAATTAGAATGCTTAACATTAAACGATGTTAACCTCTTTTTCGAGGTTAACCCCAAATTTATTAAATACTTTTTGTATAACATAATTTGAGAGTTCCAAAACATCATTACCTGTACAATTACCTTTATTAACTAAGACAAGAGCTTGTTTTACATGCACAGCAGCATTATTAACCTCATAACCTTTTAGGCCACATTCCTCTATTAGCCAGCCTGCAGCTAATTTGTATTTATTTCCCGGTAAGGCATATGACACTAATTTGGGAAATGCCTTTTTCAGATTATTATGAGTTTCCGCATCAATTTCAGGGTTCTTGAAAAAACTACCTGCATTACCTAACTCTTTTGGGTTAGGGAGTTTACTTTGCCTGATATTTATTACCGCATTCGAAACGTCTTTTATTGTAGGCTTTGTAATGTTTAACTTAGATAATTCCTCATTAATCGCCCCATAGCTGGTATTGATGGATGGTGTTTTTTTTAGTTTGAAGAATACATTGGTAATAAGGTATTTGCTCTTTACTTTATTTTTAAATATACTCTCTCTGTAGCCAAAATTACAGTCATCATTAGAAAAAACTTTTTTAGCACCAGTTATCAAGTCTAAGGCCTCTAGTTGATAAAACGTATCTTTAATTTCGACACCATAAGCTCCGATATTTTGCATAGGACTGGCTCCAACACATCCTGGAATTAAACTCAAATTTTCCAATCCTCCTAGCTGATGTTCGATGGTCCACAAAACAAATTCGTGCCAGTTTTCTCCAGCACCCACCTTAACAATCTGATGATCGTCCGAATCATTTATAATACTTATTCCTTTGATTTTGTTATGAAGGACAAAACCATCAAAGTTTTTTGTAAATAGGATGTTACTTCCACCGCCTAGAATTAATTTTTCAGAATTAACAAATACATTATTCGTTAGTAAAGCTTTGAATGCACTTTCTTCGTTAAGTTCACAATAGTACTTTGCGTATGACTCAATGCCAAACGTATTTAACGCTTTTAAATTAAAATTGTTGTGTATCAACATAAACAAATTTACTGATTTGTGAAGTGTAATTTTATTATATTTAAAAGCAATATTAACAGTAACTTGGTAACAAATCAAAAAACAGCAGTTGTTTCAATTATTAACAGTATCCACACGGATGCTCGTGTACAAAAAACATGCAATGAGCTTTCTGTTGCCGGGTTTCACGTTATTGTAATTGATCGCAATCTTAAATCAGTTAACTTTCAAACCAATTATAGGTTTAGCCTGGTTTCACTTAATTTTAGTATAAATTCAGGGGTACTGTTTTATCTTTTTTATCAGGTTAAGCTGTTTTTTAAATTAAATGGGTTACGCCCAAATCTCTTAGTTAGCAATGATTTGGATACCTTGTTGCCAAATTATTTAATTTCAAAATTTAAAAAGGTTCCTCTGATATTTGATTCACATGAACTTTTTACAGAGGTTCCGGAGCTTCAGGACAATAGTATTAAAAAAGGATGCTGGAAAATATTAGAGTCCTATATAGTGCCAAAATTAAAGCATCTTATTACAGTCAATAATAGTATCGCAACTATTTATAAATCTCAATACGGAAAAGAATTTAAGGTTGTTAGAAATATTCCTGAAAACAAGACACCAGAGCGTTTAAAAACCAGAAAGGAGTTGGATTTACCTGAAGATAAATTTATTGTTTTATTACAAGGTGCTGGAATTAACATAGATCGGGGAGCTGAAGAATTAATGGAAAGTTTTAAATTGTTAGACGATCGTTTTGTTCTACTCATTATCGGGAGCGGTGATGTTTGGCAGAAACTGATTGAACTTTCTCAGGATGAAAAGATAAAATCTAAAGTTAAACTGATTGAACGGTTACCAAAGAGTGAGTTGATGCATTATACGTATAATGCTACTATTGGCGTGAGCATTGATAAGTCTACTAACTTAAATTATTATAATAGTTTACCAAACAAAGTATTTGATTATGCCTGTGCCGGATTACCAATTTTGGCGAGTAATTTACCGGAGATAGCTTCTTTGATAAACAAATACCAAACCGGTTTAATTATCGCTTCACACGAACCTGCTGAAATCGCAATGGGAATTAATGAAATGGTTAGCAGTTCACATTTCCGAGAATGGAAAGCGAATTGTAAAAAATTAATTCAGGAAAATAATTGGGAAATTGAGAGGAGAGTACTTCAAGAAGTTATTCGGGCTGCGTCCAATTAAGATTCGCAATCTTCGAAAAATCAATTTTATTCATACAGTTAAAGTGCTGCTTGGGGCATTGGCGATGTCCTAACTTTGAACATGGTCTGCATGACAGTTCATTAACTTCTAATATTAAATTTTCCTTATGAGGCATGTATGGATCCATTCCAAACTCAGGAATGGTATTGCCCCATACAGAAACGATCTTTTTACTATACGCTGCTGCTACATGCATTAAACCGGTATCAGACGTAATTACCCATTCAGAATGTTTAATAACATACGCACTTTCGTTAAAGGAAAGTTTACCAGAAAAATCAGAGATATTAGGAAATTGGCTTAGAATTTCTTTTGCCAAATTAGCTTCTTTATCAGAGCCAAGCAAAACAATAGGTATAGGAACAATCTTGCAAATTTCAAGTACTTTATTAATAGGAATCTGTTTAGTGTAATAGCTTCCTCCTAAAACAATTGAAACATATTTTGTAGGGAGTTGCGACTTTATCTCAGCAATCTTAAGTTTAGATTCATCCATAAAATACTCTAAACCTTTATTGTCCTTTAAAATTCCTAATTGTTTAATTCCTTCAAAATACCGATCAACAATGTGTTTTTTGGGTAAAGGTTGTTTGCTTTTAAGTAGTACACTAAACAGTTTGTTTATATTCAGTTTGTTAAACGAAACACTCTTAGTATTTAAGGCTCTGATTAATCTAAAACTTCTTAAGTTTTTGTGTAAATCAACAATTAAATCAAATTTTTCTTTCTTTAGTTCTCCAATAATTTCAGTAATGGAATCATTAATTACATGTATTTTAGAAATATTTGGATTTGCAGCAATTATATCACGAAACGCATTCTTTGTAACAAAATGTATCTCGGCGTTTAACTGCTCTTTTACAGCACGTAAAATGGGCGTAGTTAAGATGATATCACCAATTGAACTAAAACGTATTATGAGTATTTTTTGCAAGGTAATTAGTATTTAGCTGTTTTTTTCTTAATATATGCATTTAAGAATACGGCTGCCAAGATAATTGAAACACCTATATAGAACGTTGGTTTTACATCTTTATTTTCATTAAAGAACAAAATAGCCCAAATAATACCATATACCGTTTCTAAATTTACAGTTAAAATAATTGTATAAGGGCTCAAATATTTAGCAAGATTAACACTCGCTATAAACGGAAAAACAGTACAAACCAAACTTAAAATGGCAATGCCAATCCACGACGATTGATCAATATTAAAATTTAGCGAGTTGGTAGAATTAGAAACTAAAAAATAAATAAGCAAACCAACTAGTGCAAAGCTAAGTTCATAAAAACTTAAAATAGCCGGTTTTACTTCTTTAACTAAAATGCCATTAATAACACCAAATATAGCGGAAGTTAAAGCAGCAAGAACGCCTAAGCCAGCACCTAACCAATATTTCCCTTCAACAGAAAATATTAATAGAATGGCAATAATAATAATTAAGCCTATGCCAATTTCGTACAGCCTTACCCTCCTTTTGAAAAAAATGGGTTCTATGATGGCACTGAATAATGTGCCTGTGCTAAATGCAGCCATAGTTACACTTACATTGGATACTTTGATGGCAGCATAAAAGGTTAGCCAATGCACCAATATTATAATACCGGTTAAAGCTAGCTTTAAGAGTACTTCTTTAGAGCAAATCAGACTTTGACCGCTAAATTTAATGTATAAAAACATCGCGCCAACTGTTATAATAAGTCTGTACCAGATAATAATAAATGCATCGGCCGTGATAAATTTTCCAAGAATTGGAGAAAAACCCCATATAAAGACAATAAAATGTAATAATAAAAAATGTTTATTTATAACTTTACTCTCCAAGAACGCAAAGTTAATTTTATTATGTTGAATAACAAGCCAATTTACATGGACAACAATGCTACTACAAAAGTAGATGATTTGGTACTAGAAGCCATGTGGCCTTATTATACTCAATTTTACGGAAATGCTTCAAGTAACTTGCATGCATATGGTTGGGAGGCCAAGGCAGCAGTTGAGGGCCATATTGAACAAATGGCCGGATTAATCGGTTGCGATCCCCATGAACTTATTATTACGTCAGGAGCTACGGAGTCAATTAATCTCGCCATTAAAGGAATTGCTGATGCCTATAAATCCAAAGGGAATCATATTATTACAAGCAAAACAGAGCATAAAGCAGTTTTAGATGTTTTAAACGTTCTTGAAAGGAAGGGCTACGAAATACATTATTTAGATGTTGACAAGGAAGGCTTAATGGATCTGGAAGAATTAAGGAAAGCTATTAAGTCAACTTCAATTATGGTATGTATAATGTCGGTTAATAACGAAACCGGTGTAATGCAAAATTTGGAAGCAATAGCCGAAATATGTAACCAAAGCAATGTGTTTTTCTTTTCAGATGTAACGCAACATGTTGGAAAGCTTAAATTAGATTTTAAAGAAACAGGAATAGCTTGCGCTTCTTTTTCAGCGCATAAATTCCATGGACCTAAAGGGATTGGAGCATTGTACTTAAGTAATAAAAATCCAAGAGTAAACATTATTGAGCAGATTAATGGTGGCGGACATCAAAATAAGAAAAGAAGCGGCACTCTTAATGTTCCCGGAATTGTTGGTATGGCAACAGCTTTAAAATTATTTGATGAGAATTATTGGGATATAACAGCTCATGTTTCGAAAATCAAAAATTATTTTGAGCATCAATTATTGGATATTGAAGGTTTGAGAATAAATGGATCAACTAAAAACCGAATTTATAATACGAGTAATATTTCATTCCCTGAGACATGTGATTTAAAGCCATTAATGCAACAATTTGCTTTTGCATCAGGATCTGCCTGTTCCAGCGCAAGTAATGAACCTTCCCATGTATTAAATGCCATGTCTATTTCTGATGAAGATGTTAAGCGTAGCTTTAGATTCAGCTTTTCAAAGTACAATACTTTGGATGATGTAAAATTGTTTGTTAAACTTCTGAAGGAAAGTTTATAAGTAACCAGCAGTAAGTTTGTTAAACTCCGGATCGTTTTTTGCTTCAGTAACAGAAATATAGTTTATGCTTTGGTTGGCGATAAGGAGAATGGCATCACAGTAGCGCATAACAAAGTCAAGTTCATGAGTGCTTACTATAATACATTTATCGTTATTTGTCGTCAGAGAAGACAGTGTTTTAAATAGTTCATGTTTTGATGCAAAATCAAGATAGGCCGTAGGTTCATCAAATAACATCAAAGGTGTTTCTTGTAAAATGCTTTTTGCAATCATTGTCTTTTGGTACATCCCATCGCTTAGTTCATGTAGGGGTTTATTTTTATAGGAAGATAATTTAAACTCTTCTAAAAGCTTTTCAGCTTTTTCTAAATTAACTTTGCTAATCTCGCCAAATAATGAGGCATTTCGCATCATTCCTGAGCAAACAGCATCAAAACAGGTAAGGTTAAACCCATGTATTTTTTCTGTTAATGTGATTGAAATTTTTGTTGCCAGCTTAGTTACTGAAATAGTATTAATGGATTCCGGACCAAAAAGTACGTCACCTTTTAATAACGGCTGAAATTTACATAGTGATCTTAAAAAGGTTGATTTGCCGCTTCCATTAATACCAACCAAAGCAATTAATTTTCCTTTTGGGATAGAAAGTTGTGGAACACGAATAACTACTTGTTGATTCGGATGATATCCAAATTCCGCTTCCTTTATCAATATAGTTTCTTCGTTTACCATGTTTTAGATTTAAATAGTAAACTAATTACAATCGGTGCACCAACTAAAGAAGTTAATGTGTTAATTGGAAGGATTGCATCTTTAATTAATGCATTTGAAACTAAATCACAAATTAATAACAACATGGCCCCAAGAATCATACATGAAAGCAATTGTAAGCCTTGATGGGATGTTTTAAGTACCCATCTGCTGAGTATTGGAATAGCTAACCCGACAAAGGCAATAGGACCGCAAAATGCGGTAATCACACCAGTTAAAATGGAAGCGATTAGGATTAAATAGAATCTGTACTTTGTGTAGTTAAAACCTAAATTTACCGCATAATCTTCACCAAATAAAAAAGCGTTAAGTGGTCTTATGAGAAATAGTAAAGTTGATAATGTTATCAAAACAATTGCCAATAATACAATAGCTTCAGTTTGGTTACTAATGGTTAAACTACCCATTGAAAATACTATGAAATTTTTAAGATTGTTGGGATTAGCTGTGTACTCTAATACTCCTTGAATCGCAGAACAGATTTGAGCAATCATTAAACCAACCAGCAATAACATTAAATTACTTTTTATTTTTTTACTTATTGACAGTATAAGAAATGTTATGATTAAGCCTCCAACTATTGAAAATAGAATGGAAAGACTTTTATCCATAAACTGTATTTGAAATGGAACAAGGCTTATATTACTTAAAGTTAGTATGGCAAGGAATAAACTTGAGCCTGAACTGATACCAAGGGCATAAGGACCTGCAAGCGGATTTCTGAAAATTACCTGAAGGATTAAACCTGCTGCCGATAAACCAGCCCCTGCAGCCAAACAAGTTAGTGCTTTTGGGAGTCTGATTTCCTGAAAAACAAAATCGTTAAAGTTGATGGAATAACTTGCTGTTCCGGCAAAACAAATGTTTAGTATGAAACATAGTACTACTAAAATACTTGTTACTAAAAAATATATTTTATTACTTATTATCAATTAAGGTGCCGGTAATAGTATAATGAATCAAATTTACGGAAATGAAAGATGGAAATCATATCCTTTAATATTTTGTTTGGGTATAATAAACCACTTTCCCAATAATTACTGTAACCATATGAGTTTAAAACTTTGTTGTTATTAAATAACTGGTTAAGTTGAAATGCTTTGAATTCTTTGTTTCGAATATCGTTTTTAAGAAGATCTTTTTTCTCTTTGGAAGTCGAGAGGTTTAACCAAAAATCTGCTAATTTACATTTTAAATAAACTGTTTCGTAGCTTAAAGCCAAACTTCCGTTGTTCGTGTCGCTTTTAAAAATATAATCTGCACCGGCATCTGTTAAGAGGGTAGCCATAAAACTTTTTCCACCTGGCACATACCACACATCGCCGTATTTTAATTCAGTAAACACCGTTGGTTTATTCTGAAAGCCTGAAGCTATTGATTTTGTTTTTAGATAGTCGGCCTCAATTAGATTGAATAGTGAATCAGCCAATTCATATTTACCGAGGAAGCATGCGTAAAATTTAAGCCATTCAGCACGAGCAAGTGGCGACTCTTCAAAGTGATCAAAGCTTAATACAGTTGCTATGTTGACTTGGTTTAATTTTTTAAAGGATGAATTAATTTCGTTTGGCATGCCAAAACCAAATACAATAGATGGATTTATTTTGATTATTTTTTCAAGATCTAATTCAGCGCCGGTTTGCACCTGTTCAGTTTTTCCTCCCTGAATTTGCTGAATTATCTGAGGGTTAGAATAGTATTCGATATTCTCAATTGCCTTTATGGAACTACCTGACCCTAATTCGGTTATCATGTAAGTATATAAAGAACTTAAGCTGATAATCGATTTTACAGGTGTTTGAATAGCACAATAGCCGGAAGGAACTTTTTGGTTTGCAGAATCACTTAGAATATAAATATTAGTTGTGTCTGACAAGGATTTATTCCCAAATAAGTATATGATTGTTTTATTTCCATTTTTTGCTATAGAGAAACGTTTTGCATATTTCAGAGTTTGAGGTACGTTGTTTACGACTGATAGTAATTGTTTTTCAACTTCCGTTTGGCATGAAAACAAGACTATAAAAGAACAGACAATGAAATATTTAATTTTGGCATTCAATTTTAAATACTGTACCTTTCGGTTGATTAGGATAAAATGAAACTTTAAAATTAGTTAACTCACATAGGTAATGAACTATATATAGCCCTAATCCACTTCCTTTGGTTCTACGTGTTTCTTCATTCCCAACTCGGTAAAATGGTTTAAATATATTTTCGGTATCTTCGGCAGGAATTCCAATTCCATTATCTTTTATTGCCAGCTCAATTCCATTTTTGCCTTTTGATAATTCAACCTTTATATTAAGTTTATCCTGAGAATATTTAATAGCGTTGTTAATAAGGTTGGTTAAAATCGATATAACTGCATTTTCATCTGTTGTGATGCGAATGTCTGGTTGTATTATAAGCTCCAGTTGCTTATTGCTTATTAGTTCAGAGTAATATCTGTTGCAACAATCTGAGATTGCCTGAGAGAAGTTTATTTTACTTTTGTTTAGTTTAAATCCGCCGCTGTTAAGTTGATTAGCTAATAAAACATTATCAATTAATTGATTGATGCGTTCATTCTCTGTAAGTGCATGCTGAAGTAATTCCTTTTGTTTTTGCGGATCCAGTTGATGTTTTATCAGCGTTTGAAGCTGAAGTTTTGTAGCCGCAATAGGTGTCTTTAGTTCGTGGGTTATACTTAATAGGAAGTTGTTTTTTTGTTGCGTTAGTTTATTTTCTCGATCATGAGCTTGCTTAATCTTGAAAATACCATATAAGAGAAGTAAAAGAAAAACGGTTCCTTCACCAACAATCATGAGAGTTTGTTTTACTTTTTTGGCATGCAACTCCTTAACCTGAAAAATTAAATCGGAATCATCGGAAATAGAAACTTCTAACAGCTTTTGTTTTTGCTCTATAATACTATTATTTTGCTTAACTAATAGAATTTCCCACCAAATGAATTGCATTATAATATAGCCAAACACTATACTTAGAATGACTATGCTTCGCTTTGATTTAATTCTTTATTCGTTTAAGTTTGATTCTAATTAATAGCCTAGAACAGGTCCTAACCATCTTTCAATTTTTTCAAAAGAATCTCCTTTACGCTTAGCATAATCCTGAACCTGTTCTTTGGTAATTTTTCCGATACCAAAATAATGACTTTGCGGGTGAGCAAAATACAAGCCACTAACAGCTGCAGTAGGCACCATCGCTAAACTTTCGGTTAATGTTATTCCTGTATTTTTTTCAACATCTAGTAATTTCCAAATGGTTAACTTCTCTAAATGATCCGGTTGAGCTGGATATCCTGGTGCAGGACGAATACCATCATACGATTCCTTAATTAATTCATCATTAGTTAATTTTTCATTTTTAGCATAACCCCAGAGATCTTTTCTCACGTGCTGATGCAAATATTCTGCAAGCGCCTCTGCTAATCTATCAGCTAAAGCCTTTAACATAATTGCGCTGTAATCATCATGTGCTTTTTCGAATCGGGCAACATGCTCATCTATTCCAAAACCAGTGCTGCAAGCAAATGCACCAATGTAATCTGATTTTTCTTCAGGATTAATAAAATCAGCCAAAGCTACATTGTATTGTCCGGCTGGTTTTTTAGTATTCATTCTTATAGAATGAAATTTTGCTAATTCTTTTCCGGCTTCGTTATATACCTGTATATCATCATTATTAATCTGATTAGCAGCAAATAAACCAACAACCGCTTTTGCACCTAACCATTTTTCTTTGATTATTTTAGTTAGCATACTTTGAGCATCAGTAAATAATTTTCTTGCCTCAGCTCCACGTTCCTTATCCTCTAATATTTTCGGATACGAGACCTTCATTTCCCAACTTATAAAAAATGGTGTCCAATCAATGTAGTCAACCAGAGTTTTTAAATCAATGTTATCTAAAACGGTTACTCCTAATTTACTCGGTTTTACAATATTTGTTGCATTCCAGTCTATTTTAAACTTATTTGCTCGTGCTTCAGCTAATGAGATAAATTTATTTTGTGCCTGAGCATTCTTGTTTTGTTCTCGCACACGGTCATAATCTTTCTTAACCTCTTCAACAAAATTGGATTTTAAGTCTTTACTAATTAAGCTACTTACAACAGGGATAGATTTACTGGCATCATTTACATGTACAACAGGGTGGGAATAATGCGGAGCAACCTTTACAGCTGTGTGAACTTTACTTGTTGTAGCACCACCTATTAGTAAAGGTATATTAAGGCCTCTGCGTTCCATTTCTTTTGCTACATCCACCATTTCGTCTAAAGACGGCGTAATCAAACCACTTAACCCAATAATATCAACATTATTTTTTATTGCCTCATCAAGAATTTTTTCTTTAGGAATCATAACGCCTAAATCAATAATTTCATAATTATTACAAGCCATTACTACACCCACAATGTTCTTACCTATGTCATGAACGTCACCCTTCACAGTTGCCAAAAGAATTTTACCGGCTGATGTGCTGGCTGTACCTGATTTTTCTGCTTCCAAATAAGGTTGAAGATAGGCTACCGCTTTTTTCATTACACGCGCACTTTTTACAACCTGTGGTAAAAACATTTTTCCTTGTCCAAACAAATCACCAACTACATTCATGCCATCCATCAAAGGGCCTTCAATAATGTGAAGTGTTTTTTCATACTGACTTCTGCATTCCTCAACATCAGCATCAATGTGGTCTGTAATACCTTTAACAAGAGAGTATGTTAAGCGTTCTTGTACAGTGCCATTTCTCCATTCTTCATTTTTTTCTTCTTTTGCTTTACCTTTGTTTTTAAGGCTTTCTGCTTTTTCAATTAAACGTTCAGTGGCGTCATCTCTTCTGTTTAATAATACATCTTCTATTTTTTCAAGTAGATCTTTTTCAATATCATCGTATACAACTAATTGAGATGGATTCACAATTCCCATATCCATGCCATTTTTCACAGCATGATATAAAAAGGCCGAATGAATGGCTTCTCTCACATGGTCATTACCTCTAAATGAAAAACTAACATTACTAACACCACCGCTAACTTTTGCATGTGGCAAATTATCTTTAATCCATTTGGTGGCATTAAAAAAATCCAGAGCATTAAGTCTATGTTCGTCCATTCCGGTTGCAACCGGAAAAATATTAGGATCGAAAATAATATCTTGTGGCGGGAAATCAACTTTGCTAACTAGTATGTCGTATGCACGCTTACAAATATCAATTCTACGCTGCAGTGTGTCAGCTTGTCCAACTTCATCAAAGGCCATTACAATTACTGCCGCGCCATAGCTTTTAACGATGTTGGCTTGCTTAATAAAAATTTCTTCACCTTCCTTTAACGAAATTGAATTAACGATTCCCTTCCCCTGTATGCACTTTAAGCCGGCTTCAATAACATGAAACTTACTGCTATCAATCATAATTGGCACACGGGCAATATCCGGTTCTGATGCAATTAAATTTAAGAAGGTTGTCATCGCTTTTTCAGCATCTAACATCCCTTCATCCATATTCACGTCAATAACTTGAGCCCCTCCTTCTACTTGCTCTCTTGCAACAGCAAGCGCTTCTTCGTAACGCTCTTCTATAATCAGCTTAGCGAATTTTTTACTACCTGTAACGTTGGTGCGCTCACCTACATTCATGAAATTACTTTCAGGGCGGAGTGTAACAGGTTCTAAACCGCTTAAATGCATTAATTCATTTGCTTTATTTTTTTTATGCGGCTGATAATTTTTTGCCAGTTCAGCAATTCGCTGGATGTGTGCAGGTGTTGTACCACAGCAACCTCCAACGATGTTAAGGAAGCCTGCTTTTAAAAAGTCTTCAATCTGATGACCCATTTGATGAGCGTCTTCATCATACTCACCAAATTGATTTGGTAAACCGGCATTAGGATAAGCACTTACATAAAAATCAGATTTATTTGCCAATTCTTCCAAATACGGACGCATGTCTTTAGCACCTAACGCACAATTTAAACCGATACTCAATAAATCAACATGTGAAACAGAATTTAAAAAAGCTTCAGTTGTTTGGCCGGATAGTGTACGCCCACTGGCATCGGTAATAGTTCCACTAACCATTACAGGCATCTTAATGTTTCGTTCTTTGCAAACATTTTGTATGGCCATTAAGGCAGCCTTGGCATTAAGTGTATCAAAAATGGTTTCAATTAATAATAAGTCAACACCGCCATCAAGCAAACCTTTTACCTGCTCTGTGTATGCAGTAACCATTTCATCCCAACTTACAGCTCTATATCCGGGATTGTTTACATCTGGAGAAATTGAAAGTGTACGGTTTGTTGGCCCCATGGCTCCAGCCACAAATCTGGGTTTAGTTGGGTCTTTTGCAGTATATTTATCCGCAGCGGCACGAGCAACTTTAGCAGCAGCAACATTTAAATCGTAAACAATGTGTTGCATGTCATAGTCCGCCATGGCAATTGTGGTGCCGCTAAAACTGTTCGTTTCAATAATGTCAGCACCTGCCTCTAAATACTGTGAGTGTATTTCTTCAATCACATCAGGACGTGTCATGCATAACAAGTCATTGTTACCTTTCACATCTTTGTGGAAGTTTTTAAATTGTTCACCTCTAAAATCTTCTTCACTCAATTTGTATTGTTGTATTAAGGAGCCCATGGCGCCATCAATTACCAATATCCTTTTTTCAAGTTCAGTGTATATGTTAGGTTTGCTCATAATTTAATTTCATAAAAAAATCCCTACTGTTTTTATCAGAAGGGATTAGTATTTTTATTTGGTTTGTACTAAATTGTTTCTGACTTATTTATTGAAGCTAATGCTTCATCACGATTTACCACCTTCTTTTAAAAGTTAGATTTAAGATTTAGATGTTTTACTTCTATACTTACTTCTTAAATTAAAAAGGGTTGGGAAGACTTCACAGGGCGTGTCCCTCTGTCTTTCTGAATAAGTGTTAAAGAACGGAACACAAATATACGAATCATTCTTTAAATTTCAGGATTTAAAGCTTAATTTCGGTTAAAATTTTAGCTAATGTTTTTAAAAAACTGGATGATCATTTGCTTAGTTTTTCTCTTAAAAACAGGGAATGCTCAAAGCACTAAACAGGTTATTGACCTGATGAAAGAACAGGAGAAGGCTTGGAATGAAGCGAACATAGAGGGATTTATGCAATATTATTGGAAAAGTGATAGTCTAAAATTTATAGGTAACAAAGGCATTACTTACGGATGGGAGAAGACTTTGGCTAATTATAAAAAAAGCTATCCAAATGCTGAAGCCATGGGTAAATTAAGGTTTACTTTATTGGAATGCACTCAGACGGGCAAAAAGGCAATATACGTTATTGGAAAATGGGAATTAACCAAGGAGAAACCGGTCGGCGGACATTTTACACTTCTTTGGAAAAAAATAGATGGTAAATGGGTTATTGTATCTGATCATACCAGTTAATGAATTTAAGGTCTACCTGTGTTTTTGCGCTGCAACAAGAGGCTAATCCATTTATCGGGCAATGAGGACTTAAACAAATTATTCAGCAAATAACTAAAAGGTTACTACAATCGTTCCTGACATTATTAATTCTGAGTTTTATCAGGAGCAAGATTTTGAACCTTCAGCAATGGCGAAGCGTACAGCAATGTTAATGATATTGCAGAACTCATAGTTGATTTAATCGAATCAAAGAAAAATTACAACCTAAATGAGATAGTAATTAAGCCTCAGCGTTTTGAGATAAACAGAAAGAAAACTGATACAAAATAAACCCAGCCAGGTTTTAGCCGGATTTATTTTTTTTCAGGATTTAACACAAATTGTTTGTACTCGTTATCATTAAAGTATTGTTTAGCAAACTTCTTAAAATCTTCACTTTTTAAGGAGTTAACCCAATTACTGTATTCATCAATTTCTTTAATTGATTCTTTATTAATTTCACTTTGAATGATTAATGACAACCAGAAATTATTTTCCTTTAATTGTGTTTCTCTTTCTTTTAAAAAGGTTTCTTTTATTTTTCCTAAATTAATCTCACTGCAACCGTTTGATTTTACCTTATTGATTTCTTCCTTCACAGCATCTATTAATTTTGTTACATTGTCCGGTGCACATGAAAATCCGCAAACATATTTGTAACTACCGTTAGGGTAATGTTCTGATTGAGGCCCAATTCCAACGCCATAAACACCACCCTTATCTTCACGTAAATTTTCACGTAATGTAATGTTCAATAAATTGGCTAAAGCCCTCATTTCAAAACGTGATTTTCTGTTATATTCAAATTCACCCGTCCACATTAACTGCACAGTGCTACGTGGGTTGTTTCCTTTATAAATTGTTTTGGATAATTGACCTTTAGGAGCTTTAATAGAATTTGGAGTAAATACTTCACGTTTCATTTCATTCGATATCCCTCCAATGTAAGATTCGATAAGTGGTTTGATGCTGTCTTCATTAAATGAACCAACAAATAAAAATGTAAAATCGGTTGGATCTTTAAAACGCTCTTTAAAAACCTGGTGAGATTTTAGTAAGTCAATTTTTACTAAATCCTTTTCGGTTAATGATTTACCGCGGATATTATAACCACTCATGATGTAACGAATAGAATCCTGAAAAACAGTTGATGGATCATTACTCATGTTTTGCATCATTCCTTTTTGCATGCTTATAAAACTTAAAAAGCCGGCGCTGTCTTTTTTAGGCATTGTAAAACCGGCATAAACCAGTTGCAACATCGTTTCAAAATCTTTTTTACTGCTGCTTCCATTAATTAGCTCACTATCCTTAGAAACGCCAAAACTTACTCGAGCAGTTTTACCGTCTAAATATTTCTCTAAGGCTGTGGCATCAAATTTACCGTAACCCATCAAGCTTTGAACGGCATTACTCATGTCAGCATTTACATACTCATTATCTGGATATAGGTTAGTGCCACCCCAACTATGCGCCGTAAAAAGTATTTCGTCATCTTTAAAATTTGTTGATTTTAATAATACGCGCACACCATTACCTAACGTCCACTCTGTAATCCCTGCATCAAGTTTGGCAGTTTTAATAACTTTTTGCCCTCTAGGTTTTTTACTTACCAATTCTTCTTTTATAACCTTGTCTTCATAAGCTTTAATATCTGTGTTGGATTCTGCTTTAAGGAATACGTCAGTAATTTCTTTTTCTGTAGGAATTTTATTTCCGTCTTTGTCAGCCATCATTAAAACAGCTACTGCATTATCACCTTTAACACTAATCCATTGTTTTGCTAATGCATTAACTTCTTCTAAAGTTATCTTTGGAAGTAATTCTTTTGTTAAATTGTATTCGGCTTCCACTCCCGGGCTGGCTTCGCCTGTTAAAAAATTCTGAACTAATTCTCCTACAATGGTTTTGGATTCTGTTTTAGCTCTCTCATTAAAAGCGTTTTGTGCATCATTTAAGATTTGTTTTTTCTTTCTTTCAAATTCAGTCGCTGTGAAACCAAATCGCTTTACGCGCTCATTTTCAGTAACCGCAGCAGTTATTGCTGCTTCAGCTTTCCCGTTTGGAAATACTGCAAATGTTGAATAAGCTCCTTTGTTTCTAATCAATTCATTAAACCCTGCACCTGAGAATAAGAAAGGCGCATCTGGTTTTTTAGCAAGTTCCGATAATCTGGCACTTAACATGCCATTATATAATTGGTGTTTTAATGACTCTTTAAAGTCACCCACTGTTGCAAATTCTGAAGGTGGTTGTAAATACATCAATTGTAAAATATTGTATGGTGATTCTTTGTCACTTGCAACTACACTTCTGAATCCTTTTTGATCAGGAATTTGCCATTTTGTTAATGGTTTAGGATTTTTTGAAGGACTAAGTTTACTGAATTGTTCTTTGATTAATTTTTCGGTTGCATCAACATCCACATCACCTACAACAATTATAGCTTGCAAATCTGTACGGTACCAATCTTTGTAATAGCTTTTTAAATAATGTTGTTTGCAATCTTTTAAAATTTCCGGCTTTCCAATTGGTAAACGATTCGCATACCTTGAATCTTTAAACATTGCAGGAAAGGTAGTTCTCATCATTCTTTCAAATGCACCTTGTCCCAATCGCCATTCTTCCAGCACAACGCCTCTTTCTTTTTCAATTTCTAAACTATCAAAGCTTAAGTTTGCTGCCCAATCTTCTAAAATTAAAAAGGCTTTATTAAAAATATCTTTTTTATCGGTTGGTATTTGGAGCATGTAAACTGTTTCATCAAAACTGGTGTAGGCATTTAAATCAGGCCCAAATTTTGTGCCAATCCCTTCAAGGTAGTTTACTAAGTCATTTTTCTTAAAGTTCTTACTTCCATTAAATGCCATGTGCTCAACAAAATGGGCTAAACCTTGCTGCTCATCCGACTCGTTGGTTGCGCCTGAATTAACAGCTAAACGAAGTTCGGCTCTGTTTTCCGGTTGCGTATTTTTTTTCACATAGTAGCGCATCCCATTTGACAATGTCCCTGTTCTAACACTCGGATCGAGTGATAGTTTTTTCTTTGGATCTGAAAAATCTGCGTTTTGCGCAGCTAAAATTCCTGCAAAAAGGAAAGCCGTAAGTGTTAATTTTGTTGACATGCTGTGTGTTTTAACGGCAAGTTACTATTAAATTTTGCTTTTAGATTAATTCAGATGAAATAAAGTGTTAAAATTAGAAATTTGGTAAAAAAGTGTTGTAAGGTCTTATCTTTGTCTTGTGATAGAAGACTTTTCAGAACAGCTTCAAAGCCAATTAAAATCCTTACCGGAAACACCCGGCGTATACCAGTTCTTTGATGGGGATGAAATTCTTTTGTATGTTGGGAAGGCCAAGAGTCTTAAAAAACGAGTTAGCAGCTACTTTAATAAAGAACATGATAATGGGCGATTAAGGTTAATGGTTAAAAGAATTGTTTCTATTAAAACAATTAAAGTTAGCACCGAGTTGGATGCACTTCTACTGGAGAATAATCTCATTAAAAATCTAAAGCCGAAGTACAACATTAACTTGCGTGATGATAAAACGTATCCATGGATTATTATCAAAAATGAAGAATTTCCACGAGTGTTTTATACAAGGCAAAAACGTAAGGATAACAGTGAGTATTTTGGGCCTTATGCTAATGTGAAGGTTATGCATTATGTATTAGATGTTATAAGGCAGAATTATAAACTACGTACCTGTAATCTGGATTTAAGCCCTGAGCAAATTACAAAGAATAAGTACCGTCCATGTTTAGAGTTTCATATTGGAAAGTGCAAAGCACCATGCGTAGGAAATCAATCCATGACCGAGTATGATGAGCAAATAACAGAGGTTAAACGATTGTTAAAGGGAGATGTTGCTTCAACAATAAAAGAGTTGAGAGCAAGTATGAATTCTGCGGCAGAGGAATTGAATTTCGAAAAAGCAGAAGAGTATAAAGTAAAGTTACTTGCACTGGATAGTTATCAAGCTAAATCAACAATCGTTCATCCAAGTATCGACAATACAGATGTGTTGAATATTATTAGTGATGATAAAAATGCATACATCAATTATTTCAAAGTAAAGAATGGCACCATTGTTAATTCTCAAACATTAGAATTAAAAAAGAAACTGGATGAAACAGACGAGGAACTCTTACTATTTGCCATTATCGAATTCAGAAACAGATACAATAGTCATTCTAAGGAAATAATTTTACCTTTTGATTTGGAAATAAAATTGGAGGGTATTAATTATTATGTTCCAAAAATTGGAGATAAAAAGCATTTGTTGGATTTATGCTATAAAAACGCAATGATGTACAAGCAAGAATTAGAGACTCAACAAGCTATTCTTGATCCTGAAAGACATACAGAGCGTTTAATGAATCAAATGATGAAAGATTTGAGACTCACGGAACAGCCAAGAAGGATAGAAGGTTTTGATAATAGTAACATACAAGGAAATTATGCTGTAAGTGCAATGCCGGTTTTTATAAATGGTAAGCCTGCAAAATCGGAGTATAGACATTTTAATGTAAAGTCAGTTGAAGGTCCAAATGACTTTGCAACCATGGAGGAGGTAATTTATAGACGATATAGTAGAGTGTTGGAGGAGAATTTGCCAATGCCGCAACTTATTGTTATTGATGGGGGCAAAGGGCAGTTAGGTGCTGCTTGCGAGAGTTTAAAAAAACTAGGACTCATGGGTAAGGTGGCTGTGATTGGAATTGCAAAACGATTAGAAGAAATTTATTTTCCGGATGATTCGTTGCCTTTATATCTTGATAAACGAAGTGAAACACTTAAAATTATTCAACAGATTCGTGATGAGGCACATCGTTTTGGTATTACACATCATCGAAATAAGAGAAGCAGAGAAACTTTTAAAACAGAACTAAATAGTATTAAAGGAATTAGTGATAAAACAGCTGAGAAATTACTATTGACATTTAAAAGTGTAAAAGGCGTAAAGGAGGCTGCGGAAGAGGAGATAATTGCTGCCATCGGTATAGCTAAAGCAAAGCTTGTTATCCAATATTTTAAAGATAATTCAAACAGCTGATTTGTAATAATAGACTCTATTTCATTTCAAGTTCATTCAAGCATTTCCACTTTAGATTTTCGATTTTAGTACTGACACTTATGATTTTTGTTTCATTAGGTAATAAATCAAAGAAATTTTCCTCAAAAAACACACCTTCACTTTCCAGATAAAGGTTTTTAACGAGTGTGTTTCCGCTAACTTGTATTTTAGTGTTGTTTAAATAAGTAATGTTGATTTTTGGTTTGACTAGATTTAGGTCTTTAGGTTTAGCCAGATAATGTATACAACCTAAATCCAGAAGTTTGTTTTTAAAACTTATTTTAAAGAAACTGTTATTTCTGTCGAATGTTGGGATTGATTCAGGCTTAATGCTATCCAGTATAAAAGAAGTACTGGATTCAAAGAACACTATTTTTTCTTTTTGCCATATCACTTTGCCATAAAAGTCCAGTAATTCTATTTTTAAATTTCCTTCTAGTTTTTTCAGTTCGTCATTTATGCCGTAGATATATAAATTATTCTTTTTCTCATCAACAGAAATGAGTTGTTTTTCGTAACTCTTTTTAACCTGGTAATGCAATGCTTTCCATTGGTCATTGTGATCAATGGAACTCCATGAAGTAACAGGCCAGCAATCATTAAATTGCCAATATAAAGTTCCCATGCAATATGGCCTTGCTCTTCTGTGTGATTCTATAGCGGTTTTCATTCCATATGCTTGCATAAGTTGGGAAACATAAACGTAATCTTCAAAGCGAGTTGGTACTTTATAATCTCGTTCCATGTATTCTTTTATGGTTTCATAACCGGTAGGATGTTTTTGATGCGCTTTAATACTTTTGTTTTCCCAGTTAAGTTCTTTTGTAAACTTCCGGAAAGTAGCAACAGAAGGCATTCCCTGAAAACCATATTCACTCATAAATCTTCCTGTTTTTTCCTTATAAATTTCGAAAGGTTCTTTTCCCCACCAAACACCCCAGTAATGAGCGTCACCTTGCGTTAAACTCTCTTTACTGCCCCAGCCTTTGGAAGGTGAAGAAGGCCAATAGAAATAATGGTTCTCACCTAAGGTTTTTTTTAATGCATTTGGAATTAAAGTATCAAATAATGTTTGGTAATCTTTCCAGATTTTATTTTCAATTTCCTTTGAGTAATTAAATTGTTTTTGCCATCCCCAATTATGCCATCCTTCATCATTCTCATTATTTCCACACCATATTACAATAGATGGATGGTTTTGAAGTCTTGTAATATTATCTTTTACTTCTTCTTTTATATTGGTTAAAAAATCCAAATCGCCCGGATACATGGCGCAGGCAAACATAAAATCCTGCCAAACCAAAATGCCATTTTCATCACATTCTTCATAAAATTTATCGTCCGCATAAACACCACCGCCCCAAACTCGCAACATATTCATGTTTGCTTTTTTTGCTTGTAGTATCAGTTGGTTGTATTTTTCCGGGCTTACTTCCGGCAAGAAACTATGAGGCGGAATATAATTAGCCCCTTTTACAAAAACCGGAACACCATTCAATTTTAAGTAGAAGCTTTTGCCTTTTTCACCTGCCTCGCCGTCAGGCTGGTCTTTTTCTTGGATCCATTCAATGGTTCTTAAACCTATGCTTTCTTTTTTACTTGAGAGCAAATTCTGTTGTTTAAATAGTTCAATTTGGAAATGATATAAATTAGGTTCTCCAAGACCGTTGCACCACCAGAGCTTTGGATTTTTTATGTTGTAAGGAATTTCTATGCTGTTTATTCCTTTTTTTAAGTTTATCTTTTTTTTGATGTTGCCAATCTTAATAAGAAAATCAGCATTTTCATAAGAAATAATTTTAGCAATAAAGTTTAAAGAAGCATCCGTTTTACTTAGGTTCTTTTGTTGTACGTAGCAATTTTCAATAACAGCTTGATTACTGAAATGGAGACTGACATTTTTCCATATGCCTGCTGTTACAAATCGTGGCCCCCAATCCCAACCAAAATGGTATTGTGCTTTTCGCACAAAAACTCTTTCGTTTTCAGGTAGGGTATAAGTTAATTTACTTGCAAGTTCTTTCCCTTTTAAGGAGCTTGATTTAAAAATGATTTTCAGATTGTTATTGCCTTTATTCAAATGTCTTTTCGCGTCTACATTCCAATTTCTAAACATGTTATTGGCTTCTAAAATCAATGTCTGATTTAAATAAACAGAAGCATAGGTGTCTAATCCGTCAAATCGTAATTCTATAGAATGATTTTTAAGTTCATTTTCGGTGACATTAAAATTGCTTTCATAAATCCATTCTTCCTTTTCAATCCATTGTAGCTTGGTTTCATTGTCTTCAAGAAATGGATCATCTATTAATTTATTTTCTAATAAATCTGTGTGAATGGTGCCTGGAATTTTAGCTTTATGTTTTTCCGATTTACCGCCTTGCTGAAAGAACCAGTTTTCGTTGTTTAAACTTCTAAAGTGTTCCTGCGCTTTTGCAAAGTTTATTAAAAGTAAAAGAAAGGTAAAAACTAATTTATTCATTCAATAACTTTTTTAGAGATACAATCTCCTTTTCCTCAGCAGTATTCATGCCATTTTGCGTAATAGCGGCAGAATGGTAATAGGTGGCGTTTAGAAATTTGTCTAACTCTGAAATATTACTGGAACGTACACCGCCGGCTACAATAATATTTATTTTGTTTTCTGACAGTTCAATTAATTCTTTCAGAATACTTTTTCCTTCCAAAGCTGTCTTTTTAGTTCCGGAGGTTAAGATGTTTTCAAAGCCACAATCGATGCAATCAATCAGGGCTTGTTTGTAATCAGTAATTTCATCAAAGGCTTTATGAAAAGTACATAGAAGAGGTTGAGCAATTTTTATTAATTCTTTGTTTTTAGTTTTATCTACTTTGCAATCATTGGTTAAAACACCAAAAACAAATCCATTTATTTTTTTAGTTTTTAATTCAGAAATACTTGTTTTCATTTGTTCAAATTCCTCATCGGTGTAGGTAAAACTTCCACCTCTTGGTCGTATCATAACATACTTTGCAATATCATATCCAATTGCATAGTCAATCACACTTTCATTTGGAGTGATTCCGCCAACGGACATATCATTACATAATTCTACTCTGTCGGCACCATTTTTACAAGCTAATGCAATAGATTCTTCATTAAAACAAGCTATTTCAAGTAATTTCATTATTTCACGAAATAAGATGCGTTTACTAAATTATTTCCGCTTATATCGTATTTTGCATAATTAAATCCTGAATGAATACAATAAGCTCCGCACTCTCCTTTTTTATTTAAAGCAATAAAACCTACCTGTATGTCATTTAAGTTTTTATTTCTGCTTTTGGTTAATTTAATAATTCGTTGCACTGCTTCTTCACAGGCTTGCTGTGGACTTTTTCCTTGTCGCATTAATTCTACAACAAGATGACTGCCTGCTATTCGAATCACTTCTTCACCATGGCCTGTTGCAGTTGCAGCGCCAATTTCATTGTCTACAAATAATCCTGCACCTATGATGGGCGAATCTCCAAGCCTGCCATGCATTTTGTAGGCCATGCCACTGGTTGTACACGCTCCTGATAAATTACCTTGTGCATCCAAAGCAATCATACCAATTGTGTCATGATTTTCAATATTAATAACCGGTTTATATTCACTTTTTTTAAGCCACTCTTTCCATTCTTTTTCTGAAGCTTCTACCAGTAAATTTTCCTTTTTAAATCCTTCCGAAAGTGCGAATTGTAGGGCGCCATCGCCAACTAGCATTACATGCGGTGTTTTTTCCATAACTGCTCTGGCAACAGAAATTGGATGTTTGATGTGTTCAAGACAAGCAACAGAGCCTATGTTGGAGAATTCATCCATGATACAAGCATCCAAGGTCACTTTGCCATCTCTGTCGGGTCTACCGCCATAACCAACACTTCTTTCAGTAGGGTCGCCTTCCGGAACTTTAACACCTGCTTCAACTGCATCTAGTGCCCTGCCATTATTTTTTAAAACGTTCCAGGCAGCTTCATTAGCTTGTATTCCAAAGTTCCAAGTAGATAATACGATGGGTTTATTAACTTTTTTATCTGGCGCAGTAATAGTATTTGCCTTGTAATCAAAGCTTGATAGTGCAAATGCTGTTGTGGCTAATGCACCCTTTTTAATAAAATTTCTTCTACTTGTCATAATTTATTAATGTATTTCTATTTCGTCAACAAACAACCAACTTTTTGAGCCGGCACCGGGTTTGCCATCCGGAATAACACCGTTGTTTTTAGCAATTACTTTTATAAATCTAGAATTTTTATTTAGATTGTTTATTATGAGAACGCCATTATTTATATAAACTTCATCACGAGTAATGCTTTTTAAATTAACAAAATTATTATTATCCGTGCTGCACCAAATCTCAACTTGTGTCGGAAAGTAAATCCAACTCCCTTCGCTCTTCAAAAAATTTAATGCTACATTATTTATGTCAGTTGGTTTACCCAAATCAATAGTTGCCTCTAAATCTGTGCCTGAAAAGCCTAGCCAATTATTTCCATATTTTTCAATGTTTCCTTTTATTCCGTTAACCAGAGCGGATGGCCCGTCGGTTGCATAATTTTCGTGCGGCAAGTTTTTTAGGTGAATACTTTTTCCGGTTGATTTAGAAATGTAGAATCTTTGTTCCAATACAGCACTTTTTTGAACACCGTTTTTAAAATAAGCTGCTTTTACTGTTTGGCTCTTGGCAATATTTATAGGGCTCTTGTATAAGTTGGAATTTTTGTTCGGCTCCGTTCCATCGGTTGTGTATTTTATTTCTGGTTCAACAGATTGTAAATTAAAGTTAATGCCATCTTTAGTGTTGTTCGCTGTTACTTTTGTTGAAAGTTCAAATATTGCTTTACTGTAATTGTAATTAAAATATTCGTAAAAGTTAAAGTGCTGTAACAATCTAATTTCAAAATTTTTAAGTTCTACCGGATTGGAAGTTCCCCATACCACTTCTGATAAAGCTGCTATCCTTGGTAATACCATGTATTCCACATGCTTGTATGATTTCATGTATTCTGTCCAAACATTTCCCTGTGCACCAAGAATATATTTTTCATCCTCTTTAGGTAGTTCTTTTGGTATTGGTTCAAAACTATAAACTTTTTTATAGGTTGTGTGTCCACCAATTGCCAAAGGCTCGTATTCAGGATTTCCTTGGTAGTGATCAAAATAGCAATGCGAACCGGGAGACATGACAACATAATGCTTTTGTTTTGCTGCAGCTATCCCGCCGGAAGTTCCCTGCCAACTCATCACAGCGGCATTTGGAGCTAATCCACCTTCCAGAATTTCATCCCAACCAATAATTTTACGTCCTTTACTATTCACAAATTTTTCTATTCTTTGAATGAAATAGCTTTGTAAGCCATGTTCATCTTTTAAGTTGTTCTTCTTTATTAATTCCTGACAGTAAGGACTCGATTGCCATCTTAACTTTGGGCATTCATCACCACCAATGTGAATGTACTCTGACGGAAAAATTGAAATCACTTCATCCAAAATATTTTCAAGAAATGTAAAAGTTGAATCATACGGACAAAACACATCATCAAAAACTCCCCATTTTGTTCCTACTTCAAGTTTTTCTCCCGTGCAGGATAATTCCGGATAGGCTGCTAAAGCAGCTAATGCATGTCCCGGCATTTCTATTTCAGGAACAACTGTGATATGTCTTTCTTTAGCGTAAGTTACAATTTCTTTGATGTCTTCTTGCGAATAATAGCCACCATAACTGATTGTATCAATTTGTTGAGCATTGTAGTGCCCTACCATGGTTCCTTTTCTTTTACTGCCGATACTTGTTAATTTTGGATATTTTTTAATCTCAATTCTCCAGCCTTGATCATCTGTTAAATGCCAATGAAACGTATTAAGTTTATATAACGCCAATAAATCAAGGTACTTCTTAATTTCCGTTTTGGTAAAAAAATGTCGCGACACATCTAAATGCATACCACGCCATGGAAATTTAGGTTTATCGTTGATGGTTGTATTTGTCAGTATAATTTTTTCACTTTTTTGTAGTGGAAGCATTTGAAGTAAAGTTTGTATGCCATAAAAAATACCATGCGGGTTGGAGGACATAATACTAATTTGATTTGATACAATTTTTAATTCATAACCTTCTTTTTCAATATTAGATGCCGCATCAACTACTAAACTTATTTTGTTAGTGCTTTCAGTAGTATTTTTTAATGAGATACCGGTTTGTTTTTGAATAGCGTTTGACAAAAAAAGTGACTCAAATTTTAAATCATCAGAGTATACAAGGGAGGTATATGGGCTTAGCGTAAAGGTGCCTTTTTCGTTTTTTTGATAGCTTGGCTTTGGAATGATAGAATTATTTACCTGACTGTAAGTGAAAGTGTAAAGGCAAATAAAGGTAAAAAGAAACTTATTCATTAACGATAGATTAATACTCAAAAATAGCACAATTTTGTCTGAAGTTAATCTAAAATATTTACTCACGTTTAAGTATCAATTGACTATAAATGTGCTGGCAAGCTTATAATTAGCAATAAAAAAGTCAGCTTTGAGTCTTGATTAAAAAAAGTATATATTTATGTAAAAATAGCACTTCTGCATACAAACCGATTGCTGAGCATATATGGAGCTAAAGAATCCGAACATAAGTGATTACAAAAACATTTCAGTGTTTCAGGGATTAAACTCGTTGAGATTTATTGCTGCATTTTTAGTTGTTATGCACCATAGCGAAACCATTAAAAGAAAAAATGGATTGGATGATTTTGAATGGTTAGGTTTATTTAGAAATGGTGGTAATGCGGTTACGTTTTTCTTTGTATTAAGCGGATTTTTAATTACATATTTACTATTAAAGGAGCGTGGTAAAACCGGCAACACAAATGTTAAGTCATTTTATCTAAAAAGGGTACTCAGAATTTGGCCCTTGTACTTTTTGTTGGTTTTAATAGGAACAATAGGATTACCTTTTGCTTTTAAATTGTTGAACATTACCTATGAAATGCCATATACTTTAGGGCAAACCTGGTTTTATTTTCTTTTCTTCTTACCGGGGATGGTAACTTTTTTCTTTGGGAATCATTTTTTACAACCGTTATGGTCTATTGGAGTGGAAGAGGTATTTTATTTGATTTGGGCTCCTCTTTTTAAATTCACTAAACGAAATCTACCGGCTCTTCTCATCGGAGTAATTCTAATTAAAACTTTATTAAGTCTTTTGGGCGTTTGGGTTTTGCATAATGACTTGTTTAATTACATAATGAGTACATTTCAATTTGAAGCAATGGCAATTGGAGGACTGGGTGCGCACTATATCTATACAAAGGGACATTTAGTTAATGACCTTTTTATTTTTAAAGTTCCATTACAAATTATAATATTATTTATAACGCTATTCTATCTAATCTTTCATTCTAATGTTGATAATAGTATTTGGAACATTATTTTTAATACTCCAATCGTTTCACACCTCCTAATTGATTTTCTTTTTTTATACGTTATTATTTATACTTCCTGTTTAACTATACGTCCTCGCATACTCCAAGGGAAGATTTTTTCATATCTGGGAGAGATTTCATATGGTATTTATATGTACCATATGCTTGTTATTTTTGGAACAATGAATTTCCTTAAAAAGTATTTAATTCAGTTAAGCTTTCCTTTCAATCATATTACCTATTATTTAGTTGTTGCAGCATGTACAATTTTAATAGCTGCTTTGTCTAAACATTTTTTTGAAAACTATTTCTTGCGAATTAAAGACCGATTAAACAATACGACTGGCAGCTAGCCAGGTTGCCAAAAGCGTAGTTCAGTTGCTCAGTAATAACAATTGTGTAAGTTTCAATATTCTTTTTCTAAGAGTGTTTGTGTTTTAAAGTTCTGCCTTTAAATAGTATGTATTTGGCTAAGCATCTAAAAGGATTAAGTTGTTAATTTATAGCTGGAATAAGAAATACTAAAAAGTATTGTCTATTTTTGATTTATGAAGTTATTTCCAAAAATTTTAGTCCTAGTTTGTTTGTTGAATGTTCTAATGGTTGTTGCGCAGCAACCGGCTTATAAATCAATTATGCAGGAGCAAGCAGACTTTTATGGTCAGTATAAAAATTATACCGATGCCCAGTTTGACTCGCTAAACAATACACGCAACACTAATTTAACTTCAGCAAAGCAAGCAAGTTGTAATTTAACTAAAAAGGTATTGGGTTGGCATCCATACTGGGGCGGTACAACCTATACTAATTACCAATGGAGTTTGTTGAGCGATTTAGTTTATTTTGATTATGATGTTAGCCCAACAACAGGCAACAACATCAACAGTTCATTTGCATGGAGCACGGCAAGTGTTGTTACAGTTGCTAAAGCCAATGGCACTAAAATTCATATTTGTGCAACCATGTTTTCGGGGCACAGTTCTTTTTGGGCAAGTACAACTGCACAAACTACCTTTATCAATAATATTATCAGTTTATTAAATGCCCGTCAGGGTAATGGCGTTAATATTGATTTTGAAGGAATGGGCAGTACTGATAATGCGCCTTTTGTAACCTTTATTACCAATTTAAATAATGCCTTAAATGCTGCTAATCCGGCTTATGAATTATCCATTTGTCTTTATGCAGTTGATTGGAGCGGTACATTTAACATACCTGCCTTAACTGCACAAGTTGATTATTTTACCATAATGGGTTATGATTATTATTATAGTGGAAGCGCACAGGCAGGACCAACTGCACCACTTTATAACTATCAAACAAGTTATAATTACACTCTAGGAAAAACAATAACATACTATGTGAAACAAGGTGCTCCAGCTAATAAATTACTTATGGGTTTACCTTATTATGGCAGAGAGTGGGAGGTAACTCAAAATTCTACTTTGCCTGCTGCAACAACTGGAAGTTTTAATGCCAGCAGAACTTTATTGGCAGTTAGCACCGGCTCTAATTACACACCGGGTAATAAATATTGGGAGGGTAATTGTTATAGTCCATATTATAAATTTACAAGCGGAACAAGTTTACGTCAGTGTTGGATAGATGATATTTACAGCATGGGCCGTAAGTTTAAGCAGGTTAACCAACGTGGCTTAGGTGGTATTGCTATTTGGGCGCTTGGTTATGATAATGGTTTAACGGGGTATTGGAATTTAATTAAAGATCATTTTACAACCTGTGAATTGATAACCTGTAATGACAGTATTTATGATATGGGCGGACCAACCAGAAATTACTATGACAGTGAAAATTATGCCTATACGTTAGCGGTGCCAAGTGGCAGTTTAGCTCAATTGCAGTTTGTGAGTTTTGGTACAGAGTTAAATTATGATACGTTGTGGTTATATAACGGTGCAAGCACCTCTGCGGCTGCTTTAATTGGAAGTTACACCGGAACCAATTCTCCGGGCATTAAAGTTTCAACTTCTAACAGTATAACCGTTAGATTTAAAAGTGATAACGCAACAACCAGTTTTGGATTTAAAGCAATGAAGAGTTGTGTGACGCCAAGTACGGCAACCGGTATGATGGGAGAAATTGCTCAAGCATTGCAAGTTTACCCAAATCCAACAACGGATAAAGTGGAGTTGGTGAATTGTTATTTAAGTAGGGTGTACGATTCAACCGGTAAGCTAATGGTGGATGTTCCATTGAATGAAGCAAGAACAAATTTTGATTTTAAATTATTAGGAACCGGACTTTATTTTGCCGAGGTGATTACCCAAACTAATTCCAGAAAAACGATTAAGATTATTGTTAATTCTAATTAGGGTTGATCGGTGAAGGTTGTTGTTATCAATTAGTTTTTGAAAATAATTTAACCACAATGGATCAGTGAATAACTATTCGGTGGATTAATGCCTATACAAAAAAGTAAATCAAGTGTATTTTTATTTTTTATGCTTGGATTAATTGATTTAACAGGAAGGTATGAGAGCCCATGGTTTTGTCCGTTTATGAATAGTTTTGCTCTTGCAAGTTCGCCAGTTATACAACCTGCGTATAAAATGATTTCTTCTTTTGGTTGAATTATTTTTTTGATTGAGGTTTGTTTAGTTAGGCCAGTGTCCAAAAAGGATTCTAGTCCGGTAATTCCAAAGTTAAAATCTTCTTTGATAGTCTTCGGGCTTAGTTCGTCGGGGAATAAGAAAACTTTTAGAGATTGATTTGTGTCTGGAAATTGCCTCACTGGTTTAGCGGGAAAACTAATATTTAGTTATATAGGGAAAATAGTATCATTAAATACTTGTATTCGAAATATTCTATATGGCAGAGAAGCTACGCCGCCTCTAGGTCCGGTGTTTATTGTTATAATTCCACGATATCTGTCTTGTGTTAATGGAATGTTTGGAGAAGAACTAACGTGATCTTTTGTCTTTTGTTTTTCTGCGACTTCGCCACCTTGGTATTCATCACAAGAGAATCAAGAAAGGAGCCCAAGAAGGTAAATTAGTATTTGTTGCATTTTTTTTACTATATTGAACTTAATCCTTTTTAGTTTCTAGTACCAGAGTCTATTTTATTGATAATACATATCCAACAAATACAACAAGGCACCAATCGCAGCAGAGCCTAGTTCTAATTCGCGTTTGTGTATTTTATCAAAGGTGTCTTGCTTGGTGTGATGGATGTCGAAATAACGTTGGGTATCAGGTTCAAAACCTATGCAAGGAACTTTTAGTTTTTCAAGAGCCATTAAATCTGCTCCACCGCCTTCGCTTCCAATTCTATCTGCAAAATAGGGCGCAAGTAGGGCTTTCCAGGTAATTACTTTGTTGTAAAGTCCATTTAAGGTATCCACGCCAAAACCTCTTGGTGTATGGCCGCCGGCATCTGTTTCTAAAGCAGCAAGGTGTTTTTCATTATTCTCTTTCGCAAATTTAGCATAAGCCTCACCACCTCTTAAACCATTTTCTTCATTCATAAATGCAATGGCTCTGATGTTGTTTTTTGGTTTCATTCCAAATTTCTTATATAGTCTTAAAACTTCAATGCATTGCACAACACCTGCGCCATCATCATGTGCGCCTTCACCATTATCCCAGGCATCTAAATGTCCACCGGCAACAATGTAACTGTTTTTATTTGTGCTACCGTTAATTTGTCCAATTACATTATAGGATAAAACATCAGGCAGCGTTTCGCAATAACATTTTAATTCTACCAAGGCAGATGGATCATTTTTAATAGCATTGCTTAGTTTGTCAGCTGCAACATAACTTAAGGCTAACGACGGAATTTTAATTCGCGAGATACTTGTGTCGTAATTCATGTTACCGGTATGAGGTTCATCATCTGCTAAACTGGTCATACTTCTTACGAGAGTGGCTACTGCGCCATATTTAGCAGCATAACTGGCTCCTTTACTTCTGAACTTAACTGTTTCGCCGTAAGCAGATCCTGTTCTAATATGAGTTTGGTTAAAGAATACATTAAAAAATACAATTTTACCTTTTATGTTTTTCTCACCAAGCTTTTCTAATTCTTCAAAATTCTTTATTTCAATTACCTGTGCTTTAACGCCTTTATCTCCGGTACCAATTGAACTGCCAAGGGCAACAACATTAAGTTTTGTAGATTTGTTTTTTTCAATAAGCTGGCATTGTTCTGCTTTACCTCTTACCCAATGAGGCACCATACAAGGCTGAAGTATAACCGTATCGGCACCTGCTTCGTACATGGCTTTTTTAGCCCACGCAACTGCATCTTCTGCACCTTTACTTCCACTTAATCTTGGCCCAATTTTTTTACATAAATGTTCTAAGTTAGAGTAGCATTTGCTTTCAGTTAAATAGAAGTCGTATATTTTTCTTAACTGAACAGAATCATTTTTTTGTGCTAAAGTAACTACACAAATAAAAAGGGCAGCAATACTAAATGAAAGGCGATTTGATTTAAAACTCATTGAATAACTATTTGATCAATTAATCTACTGGAAACGTAAGCGTTGATTTTTTTAACTACAGCTTCCTTTTGAAAAGAAAGCTCTGATTTAACTACTTCGGAATTAAGCGTGATGAATAATGTTTTATTGTTAAAATGTAAATTGGTTGTGTGGTTTGCAATCATAACGCCAACAATATCTTTCCATCCGTTTTTGATGGCGTGACGTGCAATTTTAACATCCAAATTTTCTTGTTTGAGAAATTGTTGAATGGCATCGCCTAGTTTTATGAGATTCGTTTGTTTTGCCATTCTATTTTATTGCACAAGTGTAATTGGTTAACGATTGCCCATCATTTAATAAATCTTGTTCACATTTTTCAAGGGCTTTTTCCTTTGTTGTTCTATTATAGTGATAATTAAATTCAGAGATAGCGACAAAACCTCGTCTTCCTTCTTGAACTTTACAGTTACAGTCATAATCTTTTTTACAACCAGTTAAACTCCCAAGGAATAAAATGACCAATAGTTTTTTCATTTAAACAACTTTGAAAGGTTATAGGTATTTCTTTGGCGTATGATTTCTTAGTTCATCGCTTGCTACTAGAACTTTTTCTTTTAAGTCGGCCTTAAATTGGATAAGTTTTTGCAATACCGTTGTGTCTGAAGAGCCAATTATTTGTGCAGCTAAAATTCCTGCATTTTGTGCTGCATTTAAAGCAACTGTAGCAACCGGTACACCGTTAGGCATTTGTAAAATACTCAATAAACTGTCCCAGCCATCAATGCTATTTGAACTTTTAATAGGTACACCAATAACAGGTAAAGGTGTTAAGCTGGCTACCATGCCCGGCAAGTGAGCAGCTCCGCCGGCCCCTGCAATAATTACTTTTAGCCCTCTTTCGTGAGCGTTTTTAGCATAGTCAAACATTTTTTCAGGCGTTCTATGTGCAGATACAACGTCTATTTCATAAGTTATACCCAAGTCTTTTAAAACATCTGCAGCTGCTTGCATGGTAGGTAAATCACTTTTGCTACCCATAATAATTCCTACAAGTGGATTCATAGACTAAAAGTACATTTTATTTCCTAGTTGCCGAAATAAAACCTGTTCTTTTTAATAATTCGGATACTAAATATTTTAGCTATTCTTAGTGGTATAATTGCAATGCATTAATAAAGAGGGTTATTAACTGCTCTGATTATTCAAGGCTATACATTGAAAATTATTATGTTAATACTGGCTAAATAGGTAATTTTGCGCCACACATGGAATTAGCATTCAGAAAATACGGTGACGGACCGCCACTTTTAATTTTACATGGCCTTTTTGGGCAAATGGATAATTGGAATTCTTTGGCAAAACAATTTGCAACTTTAGGTTACACCGCCATTACAATAGATCAGCGCAATCACGGATTATCTCCTCATTCCAGTGAATGGACTTACGAATTGATGGCTGAAGATTTAATGGAGTTTGTGACATCCCACAATCTTCATTCTCCAATAATTATAGGGCATAGTATGGGTGGAAAAACCGTTATGTATTTCGAAAAACAATTTCCTAAAGTGGCGCAAAAACTTATCATATGCGATATTGCCGCTCGGGCCTATGAGCCAAAACATAATGAAGTTGTTGCCGCCCTAAACGCAGTTGATTTTAACCATGTTAAAACACGCAAGGATGCAGAGTTGGTTTTAAATTCGTTTATTAAGGATTTTGGAACCAAGCAATTTTTACTTAAGAATATTTATTGGAAGGATACCGATAATAACATAATGGATTGGCGCTTTAACCTTAAAGTAATAACCAATAATTATAATAATGTAAGTGTCGAAGTACCTATGTTCAATTCTGATACGCCTACTTTAATTATCCGAGGTAGTTTATCCGATTATATTAACGAAGAGGATATGGCCGACTTTAACTTAAGATTTAGTAATATTTCAATTGAAACAGTTTTAGATGCAGGACATTGGGTACATGCTGAAAAACCTTTGGGTTTTTTTGAATCAGTGAAACGATTTATAGCAGATTAAGTTTTTCGAGTAAAGTTTGTACCTCCATATTTTTTTCCAGGAGATAGGCATTAATGCCAACTTCGCCGGCACCCTTCACATGTTGAATAGAGTCATCAATAAAAAGAGTTTCAGCAGGATTTAAGTTATTTTCATTTAAAACAAATTCAAATATTTCAGCGTCAGGTTTTCGCATACCAATTCTGCAAGAGTAGTAAAGTTTGTCAAAGTAATCCTCAAAATTTTGGACACCATGTGTTCTTCTTAAATCCCGCTCAAAAACTTCAATGTGCGTTTCGTTAGTATTACTCAATAAAAAGGTGTTGTAACGTTGCTTCGCTGAAACTAAAGTATCAAAACGATGTTCCGGAAAATCCAGTAACATGGCATTCCAGGCGTTGTATAAAACATCTGGATCACCAGTATACCTTATAGCCTTTGCAAGTTCAAAGAAAAATGTTTCTTGTGAAATGGTACCTTTATCAAAAGCATTAAATAAGTCTGATTGCGTGGCCTGTGTATAAATATCTTCAAACGGCAGTGGACTTAAAGTGTTAAAAGCTTTAATGGACTTATTAATGTCAAGGTTAATAATTACGCCACCAAGGTCAAAAATTATATTTTTAATATGCCGCATTAAAGTTATATTTGAATGGCGAAATTAAACATTAGAAGTTAATCATGAAAATTGGCATTAAACTAACCCTAACATTTTTTGGTATTTCCGTAATTGCCATGTTAGTTGCCGGTATTATCAGTTACCGCGATGCCAAGGACACTTTACAGGAAGAATCCTTTAAGAAGCTAACAGCGATAAGAGAGATGAAATCAAGCCAGGTTGTTGAGTATTTTACGCAAATAGAGAACCAGTTGCTTGCTTTTGCGGAAAATCCATCTACTGTTGAGGCGATGAAAGGATTTAAGGAAGGATTTCATTCAATGACAAGAGATTTCAGTAACAGGGATCCATATGATATCCACCGTAATAATAGAATGGATGACTATTTAGATACTTTCTTTATCCCTCAATTAAATTCCCAAAGTCTTAATGTAATCAACAAAAAGAGTTTAAGACCTTTAAATTTAAACGCCTTATTATTGCAGGAGTTATACATTGCTAATAATAATTACACTTCTGAGAACAGGTTGAATTGTGATTCTTTACCTCAGAAGTTCGGGTATAATTCTATTCATAAAAAATATCATCATGTCATTAGAAACTTTATGTTACGCTTCGGTTTTTATGATGTGTTTTTTATTGATAATGAAACCGCTGATATTGTCTACACCGTTTACAAGGAAATTGATTTCGCTTCTTCCTTGGAGGCCGGTGCTTACCGAAACACTAATTTAGCCAAGGCATATAATGGCGCATTGGCACTCGATTCAAGCAAAAAAGCTGTATTGGTAGATTTTGAAGAGTATATCCCATCCTATAACTTACCCGCATCTTTCATAGCATGCCCTGTTAAAGAGAAAGGAAAAATAATTGGTGTAGTTGCTTTTCAAATGCCAATTGATAACATCAACAAATTGATGACCAATAATAATAAATGGAAAGAGATTGGACTGGGCACAACCGGTGAGACGTATATTGTGGGTGAAGATTTTACTTTAAGAAATCAAAGTCGATTTTTGATAGAAGACAGCGCCGGTTATTTTAAATTATTACGAGATATACAAGTTAGCAATCTGCGCATTCAAAAGATAAAGAGTTACAATAGCACTGTTGGTTTGCAGGAAGTTAAAACAAAGGGAACAAAAGAAGCCTTAGCTGGTAAAACAGCTAACTTAATTTTTGAGGATTACAGAGGTATTCCGGTATTATCATCGTTTATGCCTTTAAATGTTTTAGGGATGAAATGGGTTATATTAAGTGAGATAGATGAAAGCGAAGCCTTTGAACCTGCCAGAAGTTTGCGAAATAAAATCATCAATGCTTCAATTGTTTTGGTTGTTTTGGTGTTGTTAATTTCCTATTATGTTTCCAAACGTGTAACTAAGCCTATTAAGGAATTAGAGTATGATGCTTATGAATTGGCAAAAGGTAATTTGGATGTTGAAATTGTTAATGACAGGGTAGATGAAATAGGTTCCCTGGCAAGTAGTTTTCAGCAAATGCAGCATTCTATTAAAGATTTAATTCATGGGTTGGAGGATAAGGTTCAGGAACGAACACAGGAAGTGGTTAAGCAAAAAGATATTATTGAGCACAAGCAAAAAGAAATTGTAGATAGTTTAAATTACGCAGGTAGAATTCAAAGTACCTTACTCGCTAACGAGACATTTTTAAATAAGTATTTACCTAACCACTTTATTTTATTTAAACCAAAGGATATTGTTAGTGGCGATTTTTATTTTGCAACCAAAACAGCAACTCATTTTTATATCGCAGTTTGTGACAGCACAGGACACGGTGTGCCGGGTGCTATCATGAGTATTTTAAACATGGCCTTTATTAGTGAAGCTATCGGTCAGCATAAATTCGTAGAACCGGATAAAATATTAAATCATGTAAGGGAACGTTTGATTAATAGTTTGTCAAAATATGGCGGACAGGATGGTATGGACGGTATACTTTTTAGCATGGATCTTCAATCTAAAAAAATAACGTATGCTGCTGCAAACAATGCTCCAATTATTATAAGAAAAGGAGAAGTAATAGAGCTTGAGTGCGATAAAATGCCAATTGGTAAAGGCTTAATAGAAAAACAATTCAGGTCGTTTGAAATTGCCATCGAAAAGGATGATTTATTGGTTGCTTATACGGATGGTTTTGCGGATCAATTTGGTGGGCCAAAAGGTAAGAAGTTAATGTACAAACCGCTCAAGCAACAGTTAGTAGCATTTAGCAGTCTAGATGTTAAGGAGCAAAAACTCAAGCTAGATAATTATTTTGAAGATTGGAGAGGAGATATTGATCAGGTGGATGATGTATGTGTATTGGGTATTAAGTTTTAAAATGATGAAATATAGTTCTATAATTATTATTCTTTTAGCTTTTTTGGCTTGTAAAAAAGAAGAAATTAAAAACCCTGACAAGAGTCAGACCATTGCGAGCACTACAAAAGTAGCCGGTGTATTAAACTATGAAATAATTAAGACGAATGTTGTTCCTTCAACAACCTTTTCTTCAGTTATGAAAATTAATGCCAGGTTTTATTCACCTGAGGTGGCTGCAGGTGCTGCAAACACCAATAATACAGTTGATGCCGGTACTGTTACGGTTAATGGTTATCAACTTAAAAGAACAATAACAAATAGCACAACAGTGTCTTACATGGATACAACAGAACTGATTAGTAATTTTCCAATCACCTATTCTTTAAATGGAAGTAGTGTTTTTACAATAACAACTTTTACCAATTCCTTAATTTCAACGCCATCGATTAGTAATTTTAATACGCTTCCATCATTTATTTCTAAAGCAACAGCCCTAACCTTTACATTAGCAGATGCTGTTAATGTGAAAGATGCGGAATTATTAATTCATAATATTCCTGTTACCTTTACAGGTAATGTGGTGAATGTGCCTGTTAATGTTCTCTCAACAATACCAACAGCAACTTTTATTAATGTTCAGTTAAAACTTTTACCACCAGAGTCATCCATTTATGTTTTTAATGGGAAGAATTATAGTGCAAGCTGTACTACAACTTACCTCAAAAAAAATGTTTACGTCACGCCGTAATGAAATGGATTTGTTTTCTTGCATTTTTACCAGGTTATCTTTTGGCGCAGCAAGACACCTTGATTCTAAAAGATTCGATAAAGCCACTTCAATTTGAAATTTGTGTTGCCAGTTATTACGCTGAAAAGTTTGAAGGCAGAAAATGCAGTAACGGGGAACGTTTCAGGAACGATAGTTTAACAGCCGCACATAAGAGTTTACCTTTCGGCACAAAACTAAAAGTTACCAATATAAAAAACGATAGTTCAGTCGTTGTAAGGATTAATGATCGCTTGCCAAAAAAATCAAAACGTTGCATTGATTTAACGCAACGGGCTGCCAAACAGTTAAATTTTATGAGAAACGGTTTAACAAAGGTTAAATTTGAAATACTAGGTGACAGTCTTTAGTTGAATTTGAGGCTGTTTTAGTTAATTTCCTGTTTATAATTCAAGGTTATTTAGCTTACTAATCCTTATAAATTTACTTTAAAATTTAGTTATGGAAATAGTATTAAAGTATTGGTGGATTATTATACCGGTTTTATTATTGGTATTTTATAAAGTTTTATTCAGGTTGTTTGGAATAGTAATTATTCCCGAAGATAAAATTGGTTTAGTTACAAAGAAATTTGTGTTGTTCGGAAAATCAGAATTACCTCCGGGTCGCATCGTTGCTGTTGAAGGCGAGGCCGGCTTTCAGGCTCAGAGTTTAGCGCCGGGGATTTATTTCTGGAAATGGATTTGGCAATATGAAATTACAATGCAGCCATTAACCATTATCCCTCAAGGAAAAATTGGTTTGCTGGTTGCAAAAGACGGTAAGGAATTAGAAACCGGAAGAATTTTAGCAAGAAAAGTGGAGTGTGATGGTTTTCAAGATGCAGTAGCCTTTTTAACAAAAGGTGGAAGTAAAGGTCGCCAAAGCGCATACATTACAGCGGGTACATACCGTATCAATACATTTTTATTTGAAATTTTTACAGTAGACATGTTTACAGTAAACGAAAACATGGTTGGTATTGTTACTACATTAGATGGTTACCCAATTGAAGAAGGTAACATAGCCGGTAAAACAGTTGAAGGACACAATAATTTTCAGGATACAGATGCCTTTTTAAGTGCCGGTGGTAACAAGGGTTTACAACCTCAGGTAATATTAGCAGGCAGTTATTATTTAAACCCTTGGTTTGCCAGTGTTGAGCAAATAAAAATGACAGAAATACCAATTGGCTCTGTAGGTGTTGTAATTAGCTACGTTGGTAAAGAAGGAAAAGATTTAAGTGGGGCAGAATTTAAACATGGCAACATTGTAAGCAAAGGCGAAAAAGGCGTTTGGGCTGAACCTTTAGGGCCAGGTAAATATCCAATAAACACTTACATTATGCGTGTGGAATTAGTGCCAACAACCAACTTGGTATTAAATTGGGCTAACGCAAGAAGTGAAGCACATCAATTAGATAAACATTTAAGTACAATTACCGTTCGAAGTAAAGATGGTTTCCCTTTTAATTTGGATGTAAGTCAGATTATCCATATCCCAACTACGGAAGCGCCAAAAGTAATTGCGCGTTTTGGTAACATGGTTAACTTAGTTGGTCAAGTTTTAGAACCTACTATTGGTAACTATTTTCGTAACTCTGCTCAAGACAGCGATGTTATCGCCTTTTTAAGCAGTCGTAAAGAAAGACAGGATGCAGCTAAAAAACGTATTAGTGAGGTATTAGATCAGTACAACGTTAATGGTGTAGATACTTTAATTGGAGACATTGTTCCACCGGAAAGTTTAATGAAGACGCTGACGGATAGAAAAATTGCAGAAGAACAAAATACGACCTTTGAAACTCAGAAAAAGGCAGAGGTTACCCGTCAGGCTCTAGAAAAAGAAACGGCCGTAGCAGATATGCAAAAAGAAATTGTGAAAGCGGACCAAGGCGTTTTAATCAGTGAGCGTATTGCTGATGCAGCTGTTAAAAAAGCTACCGGTGAAGCGCAAGGTGTAAAAATTTCGTCTAATGCTGAGGCAGATCGTTTGAAAGTGATTGCTGCTGCTGAGGCTGAGCGTACCAAATTAGCTGCCAATGCCGAGGCTGAAAAAATTAAAGCTTTAGCGAATGCCGATGCTGAAAAAATTACGGTTACCGGTAATGCAGAAGCAAATAAAATTTTGGCGATTGGTAAATCAAATGCCGAGAGTTATAAATTAAGTGTTGAAGCTATGGGCGGAGATAACTTTACCAAACTAAAAGTAACTGAGCAAATAGGTAAAGAGCGCATCAAAATCATACCGGAAGTATTAATAACCGGCAATGGCGATGGTCAAAACGGACCAATTAATGGATTATTGGGCCTACAATTGCTAGACGGAATTATGGAGAGAAATAAGAAGGCAGATGGTGGTAGTGGAGAAACTAAAACAACTGCTTAGTAGGCAGTTGAATCGGAATTATTGAAAGATTTCTCACTTTTTTAACTGATATTTGTTAGTTTTCAGTATTCTATTGTTTCGAACTTTACAAAATGAAGATTGTTAGTTTAAGCACTCTAGCCTTTGTTTTATTTTTCTCCTGTGGGAAAAAACAGGAAACAGTCAAACCTTCGCTTACTTCCATTACAGAATCTGTTTATGCAAGTGGGTATTTAAAGAGTGAAAATCAATATCAGGTATTCCCTTCAGTAAACGGTGTTATTTCAAAGATTTATGTTGAGGAAGGAGACACAGTAACAATTGGGCAACCATTGGTGCTTTTAGCTCATGAAACACAACGTTACTCAAAAGATAATGCGCAATTGTTGGAGAGATTAAATGATGCTAAAGAAAATCAAGGTAAGAATACAGAATCTCAGTTAACGGTTGATTTAGCAAAAAACAAAATGTTGCTTGATTCGAGTTTATATTTTCGTCAGAAAGCATTGTGGGAGCAAAAAATTGGAACTAAAGTTGAACTTGAACAAAAAGAGATTGCTTATATCTCTTCTAAAAACAATTATTTATCAGCATTAATCAGGCAACGTGATTTGCTTAAACAAATTGATTTTAATTCTGATCAAACCAAAAATAATTTAAAAATATCAGATCAGCTTGAGAGTGATTATACTATTAAAAGTGAGATTAACGGCAGAGTCTATGCACTAAATAAATCAGTGGGAGAGTGGGTAGGAGTTCAAACACCTTTAGCGGTAATTGGTGATGCGCAGCAATACCGTTTACAAATGAGAATTGATGAATATGATATCCTAAAGATTAAAATCGGTCAAGAAGTTTTAGTTACGATGGATAGTTATAAAGGCAAGTTGTTTAAGGCGGCTGTTTTTAAGATTAATCCTTTAATGAATGAGAAAACTAAGTCATTTACAATTGAGGCAAAGTTTGTTAATCCTCCTGAAAGGCTGTATCCGAATATCACATTCGAAGCAAATATTATTGTGCAAAAGAAGGATAAAGCTCTTATTATTCCTAATCGCTATTTTATTAACGATTCAATGGTTGTTTTATCAAATGGGAACAATGTAAAGGTAACTACCGGTCTTAAGGATTATCGTAACACGGAAATATTAAGTGGTATAACTATAGAGGATGAACTTATATTGCCTGCTGAATGAAGTTTCAATTGATTTTTAAATTATCCAAAGCTTTATTGTTAGCAAGAGTAAGGCAAACTTCGGTAGCAGCCATCGGTGTAACATTTAGTATTATGATGTTTATTACCCTTTTAAGTTTTATGACAGGTTTGAACGATTTGTTGGATGGTTTGGTTATTAATAGAACTCCCCATGTTAGACTATACAATGAGCTAAAACCTTCTTTGTCTCAGCCGGTTGAAAAATTACATACAAATGATTATCACTTTATACATTCTGTTAAACCAAAGGCAAGTAAAACCGAGATATACAATGTTGCATCTATTAGTTCTGAAATATCTTCTGATCCTCGCGTGTTAGGTATTTCGCCTCGTATAACCACCCCTATTTTTTATAACATTGGAAATACTAATTTGTCAGGCGTAATAAATGGAGTGGATGTAGTTAAAGAGAGTGAATTATTTGCCTTTAGTGATTACGTGGTGGAAGGTAAAGAACTGGATTTAAAAAACGTGCCTAACAGTATTATTTTAGGAAAAGGTGTTGCAGAAAAAATGCTGGTAACTGTAGGCGATGTAATAAGCATATCAACTCCAAGTGGTGAACAGTTTTCATTAAAAGTGGTAGGGCTTTTTCAATCTGGTTTATTAGATTTAGATAAAGTTCAAAGCTATGCTTCAATTAGTACAACCCAGAAACTAATTGGCGTTTCAAATGATTATATAACTGATTTGCAGGTAAAGTTGAAGGATATTTTGATGGCGCCTGGAATGGCGAAAGAATATGCGAAACGTTTTGAAGTAGATGCGATAGATATTCAGACTGCTAATTCTCAATTTGAAACTGGAAGTTCTGTTCGCACCATTATATCCTATGCTGTGGGGATTACGCTATTAATAGTTGCTGGGTTTGGTATTTATAATATATTAAACATGATGATTTATGAAAAAATGGATTCTATTGCTATTATGAAAGCAACCGGGTTTTCGGGGCAGGATGTTAGATTTGTATTTATCACAATTGCTCTTTCAATAGGAGTTGTAGGTGGGATGTTAGGTTTGGTTTTTGGATATGGATTATCCGCAATTATTGATCAAATTCCATTTAACACGATGGCTTTACCAACTATAAAAACGTATCCAATAAATTATAGTTTTAAATTTTATTTAATAGGTGGAATATTTTCAGTTATTACAACTTATTTAGCTGGTTATTTTCCTTCGAGGAAAGCAAGTAGAATTGATCCTGTAGTAATTATCAGAGGTAAGTAACATGGAAGGTAAAGCTCTAGAGGCCGTTAAGATTTCTAAATATTTTCATGATCCTGTTAGTGTTCAGGTTCTAAAGGATGTTACTTTTGATCTCTATAAAGGTGAATTTGTTTCGGTAATTGGTAAATCAGGCTGTGGAAAATCAACCTTGCTTTATGTTCTTTCGACTATGGATACTGATTTTACCGGAGATTTAATAATTGACGGTGTCAGTACCAAAGGTTTTACTGAAGCTGATCTTGCCAGAGTTAGAAATGAAAAAATTGGATTTGTATTTCAGTTTCACTATTTATTAAATGAATTTACTGTTCTTGAAAACGTTATGTTACCTGGATTAAAACTTGGTAAATATCCTGTTTCAGAGGTGAAAGAGCGTGCCTACGAAAAATTAAAAATTTTAGGAATAGAAAACGAGGCATTAAAGAAAGCAAATCAACTATCTGGTGGACAAAAGCAGAGAGTTGCTATTGCAAGAGCTTTAATAAATGATCCGCTCATTATTATGGGGGACGAGCCTACGGGTAATTTAGATAAAAAAAATAGTGAAATCGTTTTCGAAATCTTTGAAAACCTTGCTAAACAGCATAAACAAAGTTTATTAATAGTAACTCACGATAATGACTTTGCTTCTCGTACAAATCGAATTATTGAAATGGAAGATGGTCGAATAATTTAGTTCGATGTCAGCTATATCTTATTCTTTTTTTATTTAAAAAGATATTTTATTACCTTAGAATTCTGAAGCAAAAAGTATTCTATAAACCTGAAGAAATTATTCGTGAAGTTAGTACGGACACAATTAGGCTGCGACTATTAGATCAGTCTATTATCCATTATACTTATTTGTCCGGTGCTGAGATAGAAATAAATGATGCGATAAAAAATCATAATCTATTTATGGAGTTTGCTCCTTCAAACTCCGGACTCATTATTGACTCGGAAGATGGTTTGGTGCAGATTTCTGCAGAGAGTGTAAGTTATGTTAGATCTATGGAACCAACAACGCCTCTGGTTGGTAGAGCATTCGTTACAAATTCTATGGCGAATCAATTAATGATTTCTATTTTTTATAAGAAAACGCCTTCATTGTATCCACTAAAAGTATTCCGTGATTATTTGAAGGCACAGCAGTGGTTATTGGAATTAAGAAACAAATAGCTGGTTAAGAACTTCACTTTAGTCGTTTTCCTTTTCCTTGTACTGATAATTTATTTGTACAGGGTTTGTCTTTTCTTCATTTGCAGATTCTGTAGAATTTTCTTCCCAGTATTTTTCGGTATCATCTTCTTCCTCTTCTTTTGGCCAATAGTACCCTGATGATCTTGGGCCTTCCTTACGATAATTAAATGCAACTAAAGCACCACTTATTGCTCCGAATAAATGTCCCTCCCAGCTGATACCTTGTTGAATTGGAAATATGCCATGCGTAATACTTCCATACAGAAATACAACTAATGCAGATATCACCATTAATCGTTTGTGTTTTCTTAGAATGCCACTAAAAAATAAAAAGCTTGAAAGTCCATAAATTAGAGTGCTTGCACCTATATGATAGTTTGGGTTATCAGAGCCGTTTCTTCCACCAATCCAAAGCCATATACCGCTTATTATCCAAATCCAAATAAAAGCTGGTTTGGCAATTTTTTTATAAAAATCAAACAACAACATTCCTAACACCAAAATTGGAATTGAGTTGGACGCGATGTGATCCAAATCTCCATGAATAAAAACAGAAAGGATAATGCCTTTTAATCCACTAACATCTCTTGGCAGCACGCCATATTTGTAATAATTTAATTGATGGTGATGGTTTAGAAAAAACAAAACCCAGCATATCAGCAAAAACAGTAGTGGCCATTTTGCTATGTAAATTATTTTTTTTCTTAGGTAGTTTTTCAATTTAGTTATGCTTTGAGTGTTATATCAAAGCTATTTACAAGTAATTCAAGGAACTAGTAATAAACTACTGTCAAATTGAATTGTTCTGAAATAAAATTTAAATGAAATGCTGGAACGTTAATTACTCCCGCTCGTCGATGATCTGGTCAGGTTTTAAGCCTTTAGTGTCAAACGCAAACAAATTATCAGCTAGAGCCACATTCGGCTTGATGCCTTTAAGTTCATAAATTTGTTTGGTACCGTCTTTCATTATCATTTTAATTTGAGATACTTGTTTTTTAGCTTTATCTACATATAATTTTATTGTGTGAAATTTTTTCTTTTCAGGTTTATCAGCCGGAAATAAATCAATAACTGAACAAGTAATAGCTCCAACTTTTTCTTCTTTGTCAAACTTATACTTATATCCTGTTTCATAAAGTGTAAAAAGTTTACTAGGATTTAATTGATCCTCATTTTTACCATCAAAGTTCTTTATCGTAACTTCTTTTGCATCTTTATTATAATTCCAAAGCGTTTTACCGTCACATACGATTGTGTTACCTGGAATTTCCAACTTAAATTTTTCTCCTTTTATCTGAACTTTACCATTTTGCTTTTCAGTCTGTTTTCCATCTTTGTTTAGCATGATGAATACGTAATCGGCAACTATGGTTTTATAGGTTTTAGTGGTTTTGCTTAAATCGTCCAAAATTGCTTTTGCTTTTGGATCCTGGTCTTGAGCACTAACAGTTATGCAAGAAAACAAAACTAAATTTAAAAGTATCTTTTTCATTATTTCGGGTACAAAATTAGTATCAATTAGACATTAATGGTGCCAATTAGTTTAAAGTTCGACTATTTATTTCTTAAATTTTGTAAAATTGACTCCAATTGCATCATATCCTTACACAAAACTTCTCTTGCTTTACTTCCTTCAAAAGGACCAATAATCCCGGCTGCTTCAAGCTGGTCAACGATTCTACCTGCACGGTTGTAGCCTAATTTTAGCTTTCGTTGCAAAAAGGAGGCGCTTCCTTGCTGAAATTGTACAACTAACTTAGCTGCATCGTCAAACATCTTATCTCTTTCCGTTAAATCAATTTCATCTTTGCCATCTGAACCATCTTCACCAACATATTCAGGCAGTAAAAAGGCAGTAGGGTAGGCACGCTGTCCTCCAATAAAATCAGTAATTTTTTCTACTTCTGGTGTGTCTACAAAAGCACATTGAATACGCACCAGGTCATTGCCGGTACTTAGCAACATGTCACCACGACCAATTAACTGATCTGCGCCCCCTGCATCTAAAATGGTTCTGCTATCAATTTTACTTGTTACTCTAAAAGCAATACGGGCCGGGAAATTAGCCTTAATTGTACCGGTAATGATGTTAACTGAAGGACGTTGTGTAGCAATGATTAAGTGAATTCCAATGGCCCTTGCTAATTGTGCCAACCTTGCAATCGGAGTTTCAACCTCTTTACCGGCTGTCATAATTAAATCTGCAAACTCGTCAACTACTAATACGATGTAGGGTAGGTATTTGTGACCGTCGTTTGGATTTAATTTACGGGCAATAAATTTTGCGTTGTATTCCTTAATGTTTCTAACCTGTGCATCCTCCAATAAGGCATAACGATTGTCCATCTCAATACACAGTGAATTAAGGGTATGAATAACCTTTGTGTTATCCGTAATAATGGCATCTTCTGCATTTGGTAATTTAGCTAAAAAGTGACGTTCAATTTTCTTGAATAAGGTTAGTTCTACCTTTTTTGGATCAACTAAAACAAATTTAACCTGTGCAGGATGCTTTTTGTAAAGAAGAGAAACCAACACAGCATTTAAACCTACTGATTTACCTTGCCCGGTAGCACCAGCCATTAAGAGATGCGGCATTTTTGCTAAGTCAGCAATAAAAATTTCATTGCTGATGGTTTTGCCTAATGCTATTGGCAATTCAAAACTGGAGTTATTGAATTTTTCTGAGGCCAAAATATTTTTCATTGGCACCATTTCAGGATTTTGATTAGGCACTTCAATGCCGATTGTTCCCTTACCTGGTATTGGTGCAATAATACGAATTCCAAGTGCTGCAAGACTTAAAGCAATATCGTCTTCGAGATTTTTAATTTTACTGATGCGAACACCGGCTGCAGGTACAATTTCGTAAAGGGTTACTGTTGGGCCAACGGTTGCACTAATACGTTCAATTTCAATTCCGAAATTCTTAAGCGTATTAATGATTTTATCCTTATTGGCAACAAGTTCTTCTTGTGTTACTTTCCCTTTGCTGTCTCCGTAATCTTGTAGCAGATCAAATGCCGGAAATTGATAAGAGCCTAAATCTAATGTTGGATCATATTCTCCGAATTGTTCAACCAATTGTTGAGCTTTGTTTTCTTCATTTAATACTTCATCCTTGTTGATGGGTTGCTCAATTTGAAATTCAGGTTCAGAATCCTTTTTTTCGTTAACTAAAGTAGGAGGAACTTCTGTAGTTTCAACAGGAATATCAATTGGTGTTACTTCTTGTTCAACTGTAAATGGGATATCTTCTGTTTTTTGTATTATGCTATCTTGGCCTGGTGGCGTGATTTCTAGAACGGTTGGTTTTGTTGTATTCGGATCAACTTTTTCTATAATTAAATCGTCGCCCTTTTGCTTAATTTCGAAATTAAGTAAGGCTTCTTCTTCTTCAGGTGTAAGTTTTAATTCTTTTGTTTCGTTAAAAGCCTGGTTATACTCTCTAATGGCTTTGTTACTTTCTGTTTCAGGTGTTATGATTTCGTTTTCAATCTCAACATCACTTTCAATAACCGGCTTTGCTGGGAGTTTGAAATTAAGGTTTATGCTAAGTACCAAAAAGGTTAACATACTGAATCCTAGGAGCGCGAGCAAGCCTACATTACCTACGTAGTTACTAATGGCTTCATTTACAAAGTATCCGAAACCACCACCCATAAAGAATAAGTTTTCTTTAAAAAAATAACCCATTAACATAGATGACCATACCATTAGGAAAAGCCATTTAGCATTAAAGGAACTAATGTTAATGAATTTTTTCTTAGTCATTTTTTGTAAGCCATACATAAAAACTACCGGAACCAAAAAGAAAGAAGCAGCACCAAAGCCTTTGTAGATAAGCTTATGAGAGATTAAAGCGCCAATTTTTCCAAGCCAATTAGTGACTTTGGTGTCATTAGAAAATAAATTATCGCTCAGCACTTTATCCTGATCAACGTCCCAGGTAAAGAAATAGGAGGTAAAAGCAATAGCCAAATAAAAAGCTGATAAAGCAAGTGTTAAACCAATTACTTTTTGAGTTTGTTCGTTAAAATAAAAGTTTTTGGCAACATCTAAACGTTGTTTAAAAGATATGGTTGGTTTTACAAGGCCATTGGCACTGGCTGCTTGCGCTTTATTCTTAGTCTTATTCTTTTTAGAATCAGATTTTTTAGTTTCATCCGATTCCGGAGCAGTTTTGCTAGCTTTCGATTCCTTTTCCTCAGGAATTTCATCGTTCAATTTAGCCCTAAATTTATTACTCATAACTACTAAAATTAAGGGAATAAAGTGTAGGATAAATTTCCTTAAAAACAATCTTTTTAACTACTAAATGTTAATCAAAAAATGTGTATTATTGGGCTATATATGGGTAAAAAACATTTGGTAATCGGCCTGTTTTTTTTGAGCTTTTTCTTAAAAATAAATGCTCAATACAATGATAGTGCCTGGGTAGTTAACAATTATACAAAAAGCGAAATTTTAATAAGTGCCAGAGATGGCGTAAAGATGTTTACCTGCATTTATGCGCCTAAGGATGCTAACGAAAAACATCCAATTTTAATGATGCGCACTCCTTATTCCTGCGCTCCATATGGTTTAACTAATTATTCATCAAGATTATTTAAAACACATTGGCTTAATTATTTAAAACTTGGTTACATTATTGTAATGCAGGATGTTAGGGGACGTTACATGAGTGAAGGGGAGTTTGTGGATGTTAGGCCTTTTATTGCGAATAAGCAGAACAACACACAGATTGACGAAGCTTCAGATACCTATGATGCAGTGGATTGGTTAGTTAAAAATATTCCGAATAATAACGGAAATGTTGGCGTTTTTGGTATTTCCTACCCGGGTTTTTATAGTACCATGGCTGCTTTAAGTAATCATCCGGCCATTAAGGCTGTTAGCCCACAAGCACCTGTTACCGAGTGGTTTCTGGGTGACGACTTCCATCATAATGGCGCTTTTGCTTTGATGGATGGTTTTAATTTTTATTCAAGCTTTGGAAAACCTCGTGCAAAACCAACTACTGAGCACGAAAAAGGTTTTGACTTTCCTGAGAAGGATGCTTATAACTTTTATCTGAAACAAGGACCACTGAAAAATTTTAGTAAATACATGACTGGTATTCAGTTTTGGTCAGATTTAATGAATCATCCAAATTACGATGATTGGTGGAAAGCGCGAGATGCACGAAGAGCTTGTAAGGATATTAAGCCCGCAATGATGGTAGTTGGCGGTACTTTTGACGCTGAGGATTGTTATGGAGCTTGGAATTTATATAAGGCAATTGAGGAACAATCAAAACAAACAACTAATAAAATTGTAATGGGTCCTTGGTTTCATGGTGGATGGCATAGGGGTGATGGTTCAAGTTTAGGGAATGTAAGATTTGAAAGTAAAACGGCCATACGTTATCAAACCCAAATGGAGCTTGGTTTTTTTGAACATTATTTACGTAATGGTGCCTTGAGTGAACTTCCTGAAGAAGCGTCTATTTTCTTTACGGGTGAAAACAAATGGCGTTTTTTTAATGAGTGGCCATCTAAAAATGTAAGTTTTGTACCAATTTATTTAAACGCTAATCAAAAATTGAGTTTTGCAAAAGAGACAAATGCAAATACAGTTTATAAATACATCAGTAACCCAAAGAAGCCGGTGCCATACGCTGATGGTGTGCACTTAAACAGAACCCGAGAATACATGATTGATGACCAGCGTTTTGCTGCAAAGCGGCCTGATGTATTAGTTTTTGAAACAGATATTTTGACGGATAATCTTACATTAGGTGGACCTCTTAATGCTGAGTTGTTGGTAAGTTTATCTACTACAGACGCAGATTTTGTAGTTAAATTAATAGATGTTTTTCCGGATGATTTTAAATACACAGATTCAATTTGTTGTAAAGGAGTAAAAAATGAAACGGAGATGGCGGGTTACCAAATGCTGGTAAGAGGAGAAATTATGCGTGGCCGATACAGAACAAGTTTTGAAAAACCAACAGCGTTTGTGCCAAACAAAATTGAGAAAGTAAAATTTGTTTTGCCGGATGTAGCGCACACATTTAAAAAAGGGCATAAGCTAATGGTGCAGATACAAAGTAGTTGGTTTCCTTTATTTGACAGGAATCCTCAGCAATTTGTAGACATCTACAAATGTGATGAAAAGGATTTTGTTGAGAGTGAGATAAAAGTTTACGCCAACAAAATTAACGCAAGTAATATCATCTTACCTATTATTAAGTAACCATAAAGAGGCAGGTTGTTTAGCATTAATGAATAAATTCATTCATAAAATAAAATCGGATACAGGGATTTGTTGGTTATTGTTAATAGCCTCTTCAATTTATTATACCGTTTATTTTAGTAAAGTTATTTTGCACCTTAATGATGTGTTATCCTGTTGGGATGGAGATGCAATTAAGAATTATTATTCATTTATTTTTTATGCAACCAAAAATGAGGATTGGATAAATTTTAATAGTTTAAATTATCCATTTGGTGAACATTTAGTTTATACAGATTGTATCCCATTATTATCATCTACTTTAAGGTTGTTGCCGTTTACTCACGAGTATTGTATTGGAATTCTTCATTTCTTAATTTTTTTCTCTCATGCCATAACTTCTGTTATCATATTTAAAACAGCTCGCTTGCTCGGTTTAAATAAACTTGGTAGCGCAATGCTTGGTTTTTCGGTAATGTTGCTTGCGCCTAATATACTTCGAATAGATTATGGTCATTTTGCCCAAACATTTGCATGTATTATTCCGCTTTTAATTTATTGGTTAGTTGCTTATTTTAAATCATCAAAACGAAAGTATATCGTAATAATAGGAGTGTATATTTTTCTTGCGTATTTTATTCATCCTTATACTGGCTTTGGGTTAACTTTATTTACGCTTATTTCTATCGGTGTTTTCGAATTGTTTGTAAATAAACAACCGGTTTTTCTTAAAGTTTCCAATTTGATCATCTCTGCTGTTATACCAACTGTATTGTTTAAAGTGTTTATGATTTTAACGGATAAACATGTTGGTAGAACAGAATCTCCGTTTGGTCACACAGTTCACGTTGCCGACATGCAATCAATGTTTGTACCAAGTCAAGGCCCATTTAAATCATTTTTACAAGGCATCTATGGTTCTAAAATCCCTGACATTGAAGGTTTGAGTTATATTGGACTTTTATTTCCTGTCTTAATAATTCTAAGTGGTTTAATATTAATATATAAATTTAAATCAATTCAATCGACTCCAAAAATATTATTCTTGGCGTCATTACTCTTACTACTTTTTTCTTTTGGAGTTCAAAATCATTTGATGGAAAAATTTAATCTAAAGATAAATTTCATTAACCAATTTAGAGCACTGGGGCGCTTTGCATGGTTTTTTTATTATTGCATGCCAATAGCAGCAGCATTAATCTTCAGGGAGTATCTTGCAATTATAAAATTAAAGATGGAGAAATTGATAATTAATGCATTCTTGGTTGGCTGTTTAGTTTTTAATGCAATTGATGCACATTATTATTTTAATTACATAGATAAGTTGGTTTTTAATAAGTCTAATACATACCACTTTAGCAATTTAAGCAAAACAGAAAAAGAATTGGTTCAGACCCTTAGATCAAAAAATTTTCAAGCTATTTTTCCGATTCCGTTTTATCATTATGGAAGCGAGATATTTGAGTACGATAGAGATGGGTTTGAGTCAACGCATTTGGCGATGCTTCTGTCTTATCACACAAAACTGCCAATAATGAGTTTTCTCTCTGCAAGGATTTCTGGAGTTGAAGCAAAACACACAATTGACCTTATTAACATATATTCTCCAAAGCACGATTCTATTTTTAGTTTATTATCTGACCAACCAATTGCTTGCATAAAATCCCGTAGAGCATACAAACCTGATGAGAATAGAATTTATAGAAATTCACCTGTTTTATTTAAGGATAGTGTTTATCAACTTTATCAGGTCAATAAAGAGAACTTTAACTTTAAGTTAACTGAGTTAAAGCAAAAAGACTATTTTTTAATAGATACTTTAACCTATAAAAGTGATTCGTTGATTTTCACTCATTCAGGAGAAGAAGCATTTTACAAATCGGCTAAAATTCAAGGTTATGAGAAGCTATTTATTATTGAACCAGGAACCATAGTGCCGGGAGATTATGTGGCAAGTTTTCATTATTGTTTTAAAGAAGATAAATTTGAGAATAAACATTGTCATTTTGTTATTGAAGAGAGCGAGTTGAACAAGCCAGCTGTTTGGTCGACTTTCAACTCCGTGCGACGTTCGCATAGTTATCCAATGTTTTATGTTTATGAACAAAATTTTAAAATTGAAAAGGGTAAAAAGTATATTTTGTTCTTAAATGGACCTGCGGAAGGGGAGTTTTACATTCGAAATTTATTGTTGAGGCCTGAGAGGCTTAACGTTTATTTTAAAAAAGATGCCTTGCATCCTTTGCTTGTAAACAACTATCCTTTTCAATAATTTTAAGTAAATTTACCGGAATAATTTGATTCATTTAAGCATAATCATTCCTTCTTATAAGAACGCCGCCGTTCTTGAAAACAACTTACCCTATCTTTTTGATAATTTGCAAAAGAGCAACTATTCTTACGAAGTAATTGTAGTGGATGATGGAAGTAATGATGAAGGAAAAACAAAGGATGTAGCTGCTAAATTTAAGTGTGTCTATATTTTAAGTGAACAAAACAAAGGAAAGGGTAGTGCTGTTAGGATAGGGATGCAGAATGCAAAGGGTAGATTTAGAATTTTTACTGATGCGGATATTCCTTATCAATTTGAAAACTTAAACGACATGCTATATACTCTTGATGCTAAAGAGTTTGACATGGTAGTAGGTGACCGAACATTAAAAGATTCAAGTTATTTTACTGAAATTAAGACATCTAGAAGTATAGGTAGTAAAGTTTTTTCTTTTGTTGTAGGAAAATTTATTGCCGGTGGCCGCTTTGATACACAATGCGGATTGAAGGGTTTTAGAGACACTGTTGCAGATGATTTATTTCGTGTTGCAAGAATTAATGGCTTTACGCTAGATGTAGAACTTTTTTATATTGCTCATAAGCGTAAATATAATATCAAATGCATTCCAGTTAAACTTCGCAGTAGTGAAGGCAATTCTGTTAACGTTTTACTTGACGGGATTAAGATGTTGTTTGATTTGCCTAAAATCGTATTTAATTTCTATACCCGTAAATATACTAAGGTCAATACCTAAGGCATTTAGATTATATGTATCAAATTTGAAATTTCAACAAAGCTTTTGCAACGTTTAATTAGAATACTAAACAACAAATACTTCATACATGCTTCTTTGGCTGTATTTACGTTCAGCTTTTTTCTTATAAACTTTGGCAAGGTTATACTATCCCCTAACTCATTTTTAGCAACTTTTTCTGGTGATGGTGTAAAGAGTTATTTTTCTTACATCAATCATATATGCAACAATACAACGTTTGTTGAAACTAGTGGCTTTAATTATCCATTTGGTGAACATCTTGTTTATACAGATGCCCAGCCTGTTTTAGCCACTATTGTAGGCTTATTGCCATTTTTGAAGCCTTATGCAATTGGTGTAATGCATCTTGTTATTTTTCTGTCGTTTGTTTTTGTAAGCAATGTTTATTTTAAAATATTCGAGCTGTATAAAGTAAACCGTTTTTTAGCCTTCTGCTTTTCTATTGGAATTGCAATATTATCGCCCCAAGTAGGAAGAATTGGTGGTCATTTTGCATTGGCTTATGCACTCCCTATTCCTTTGAGTATTTATTTTGCTTTGGCCTATCATAAAACAAACCACCAGAAATATATTTATTTTTCAGTTATTTTATCTCTGATTTTCTTTTTTACGCATCCCTACTTAGGTTTAGGTACGACTTTGTTTAGCTTATTGTTTTATTTGATTTCAAAAACCTTCCCATTAAAGCAACTGAATCGAAAGTATTTTTTAAATGTTATTATTCTTCTTTTACCTGTTTTATTGTTTAAATTTTTAATGTATGTTTCTGATCATCATTTTCAAAGGCCCGAAATACCATATGGTGAAGCAGTATATGTTTCTAGTCCTGAACTTGTTTTTTTGGCGCATTTTGGACCGTTTAGGAATTTGTTTAAGAGTGTTAACGATCTAACACCTGAAACATGGGAAGGCTTAAGTTATATTGGCTTGGCCAGCATGCTTTTTTTAATCATTGCTTTACTAATTCTAATTTTTCGATTTTCAAAGGTCAATAAATCAGCTCTTTTTCTTTTTGTAGTTGCCACTTTTCTTTTGTTGTTCTCATTTGGAATAATTAATTATGGATTAAACCTATTAGGTATGCATCCTATAGCACTAAAGCAATTCAGAGGCTTAGGTCGATTTGCTTGGTATTTTTATTATTCGATTCCGGTTTTTACTGTTGTTGTTATTGAGCACTTTATAAAAGAGCAGTGTAATATTAAGATAAAAAATTTATGTGTTGCCTTACTTAGTTTGGCCTACCTTTCTGGGAATATTTATGAAGGGCTTCATTATCACAAAAATGAAAGTGCATTTATATTTAATGAAAAGAATTATTTTGCCAGGGAAAACCTAACAACAGAGCATGCTCAAATCATCAAAACAGCATTATCTAAAAATTATCAAGCCATTTTGCCTTTGCCATATTTTCATTTAGGAAGTGAAGTTTATAATAGACAATCTAAGGAAATTGCTTCTACGGCTATCTTACTTTCATTTCACACAAAATTGCCAATACTGAGCCATATTGGATCAAGAACATCACTTTATGAAACTGAAAAAAGTATTGGGGTGCTGAATTCATACAGAAATAAATATGAATTGAGTAAATTAATGAATAACTCTTCAGTCTTGATTATACATCAGGGTGAACAGTTGACTTCGGAGGAAGAACGATTACTAAGAAAGGCAAAATATATTCACGCTGTAAATAACCTTAAATTTTACGAGATACAAAGCAATGAGCTTTTAAAAGCTGAAACCACTCCTAACAAGGGAGCCATAGATTTAACAAGGGATACAGTTAGCAGTAGAATTTATAAAGTTTCACGTAGCTTAGCTCCGTTCTATCAATGGCATAAATGTTATGATTATAATAAACTGTTAATACTGGATAGCAATAGAATGGAAAGCGGAGATTACGTTGTTAGTTTTTATTATCACTTTAAAAAGTTCAACCTTGAAAACACAAGGGCACATTTTATTTTAGAGAGTGCTCAGCAAGGGCAACCTAATAACTGGGATTTTTATGGTGATATTCATTTTTCTCAGCGTTACCCAACTTTTTTTGTGTACGAACAAAAAGTGAAAATACAAAAGAATAAAAATTACGTTTTCTTTATTAATCACGAATCTTCAAAAGGAGATTATTATGTGAGCAACTTCTGCTTAAGGCCGGATACGCAGGATTTTTACGAAAAAAGAAACGGGAAAATTATAAGGATTAATAATTACCCTATTGGTTATTAGTTGTTTCTACTCGATTTTTGTAGGTGATTATTTTTTCGTTTGGAGTGTCAGACTCTACCAAACCATCTCTTAAACGAACCACACGGTGAGCGTGCAAGGCAATGTCTTCTTCATGTGTTACTAAAATAATAGTATTCCCGTTTTTGTGAATATCCTCAAAAAGACCCATAATTTCAATAGAAGTCTTACTATCTAAATTACCTGTTGGTTCGTCGGCTAATATAATTGCAGGTTTGTTAACTAAGGCTCTGGCTATAGCAACCCTTTGGCGCTGACCACCACTTAATTCGTTGGGTTTGTGATTCATTCGGTTGCCGAGTCCTACCTGTTCAAGTACCTCCTTAGCTCTTTTTTCTCTTTCACTTTTACTATAGCCTGCATAAACTAAAGGCAAGGCAACATTTTCAAGTGTACTAGCTCTCGGCAATAAATTAAACGTCTGAAAAACAAATCCAATCTCTTTGTTTCTCACTTCTGCTAATTCGTTATCGGACATTTTTGCAACTGAAATATTATTAAGAATATATTCTCCTGAAGTTGGACTATCAAGGCAGCCTAACATATTCATTAAAGTTGATTTACCACTACCGGATGGACCCATTAAAGCAACGTATTCATTTTTATGAATTGTAACAGAAACATCCTTTAAAGCATGAATTGTTTCTTCGCCAATAACATACGTTTTTTTAATGTGTGATATTTGTATTATTTCTTGCAACTTTACAAAGTTAACAATTAAAATACGATTTGAGCTTTTATAAAAAAATACAATACTATTTAGTGCACACTATGAAGCTAACAAACAAAGAAGCTAAGGAAGCAATTGGAAGTGGCAGAGTATGCATTGATGGGGCTGTTGTTATGGACAATATTGAAATTGAAGACTGGAGTGAAATAAGCCTAGATAATTTGGTTGTTAGACAAAGAAAAAAACGAGTCTATTTAAAATTCTTCAAGCCTAAGGGAATGGAAAGCACTTTAAATACTTCAATCGAAGGAAATCTGGCTTCTTTTTTTGCAGGTTATGAGGGTTTAAGTATCGCGGGACGATTGGATAAAAACTCAGAGGGGTTATTATTGTTAAGCAATGATGGAAAATGGATTGAAAAGATAATTAACCCAAAATTCATTAAGGAAAAGGAATATTTAGTATTACTTGATAAGCCAATAGATGATGAATTTTGTAATAAGTTTTCAAATGGAGTTGACATTGGTTTTTATATAACACAAGCATGTTACTGTGAAAAGCAAACGGATAGACAAGTGCGTGTAATTTTAACGGAGGGTAAAAACAAACAGATAAGACGGATGTGTAAAGCGCTTGGCTTTAATGTAATTAAATTAAAGCGAATCAGAATTCACACTTATTTAATTGAAAACATGAAGGAAGGGGAATTAGTAGAGTTTACACCTTTGTAAACTCTACTAATGAATTTTATTTATTGTGCTTCTTGAGGAATACCTTGAGGCTCCTGAGGCATTAATTCTTCAGGTGGAACAATAGCACTTAATCTTTGCATAAACTGCTTACTTAAATCTTCTTGTTTGAACTGAGAAGCCAAACTAACTAATCGTTTCAATATTTCTTTAGCTTGTTCTTTTTCTCTGCTAAAAGCTGCCATTCTGTTTGGTTTTTGTTGGTTGTAGATTCTTAAATCACCTTCAAAAATATCGAATAACTTTTTAGCAAGTTCGTTAGCTTTAGCAGTTTCCTTAATATCATAGTATGTAGCACACATTGGGAAAATAGTTGCATCATAGGCTATGTTTTCGTCAGGCATAACAGTTAAGCATTTGTCTAACACTTCTTTTGCTTTTTTGATTTTACCTTCTTCAACTAAGGCGCTCGCTAAAATGCTCATTTGCATTCTTAGGTTACCACACATTCTCACGCAGTTTTCATCTAAATTCACGCCTTTCTTATCCATTCCTCCCCATTTAAAATCTTCCATAATGTGTTTGTACATTACCTCAGTATTAACTCTTCCACCCATCGCTTCTTCTTTTTCGGTTTGTTTAATAGGTACAAATCGATAAGCTAATCCTTCTAACTGAAAATATTTCTTTAAGCCAACGTAAGCATCATCACCGGTTGTAACTGCAAAGTAAATCGGACGCTCCCATGTATTGTTAGCAACTAAATCTAGTACTAGAATATCATTTTTCATAATAGCAGATCTACCACCTAAATCCCAGGTAATTCGTTTAGCTAAACGGGCAGTGTCTTTAACCGAAATAACTTTATTCTTCATTACTTTCATGCTATCAACATTTACATAAAGTGTACGGGCAGGAAATAAATCAATAACGGTACCTCCTCCAACATCATACTTGTTCTCAATGTTATCGCTTAATAAAAACTTCATTGCTTCTTTCAATGCAACCGGTTTATCATCCTGTGCACTTATATAAGCATAGCCTAATTTTTCTGATTCAATTTTTCTATCTTCAATAGTAAACGGCACAGGTTTACTATCGTATGCTGCACGTTGCATTTGACGGATATACCAATCAGTTTGCAATAAACTTAGGTTCACAACTCTAACATCTGTTCTTATTCCTTCAACTTCTTGTGCATACCAAAGAGGGAATGTATCATTATCTCCATTAGTAAATAGAATTGCATTTGGAGCACAACTTTGTAAGTAGTTTATCGCACAATCTCTTGATAAAGTTCTTAAAGAGCGGTCGTGGTCATTCCAACCTTCTTTAGCCATAATGCCTGGCACTACCAAGCATAATGCAGTAGAACCCATTGCAATTCCAACCGAAGCAGCTTTTTTAGAAAGTGCATCGTAAATAAACAGAACACCGTAACCTATCCATATAGCAAAAGCGTAAAAACTTCCCGCATATGCATAATCACGTTCACGCGGTTGATAAGGATATTGATTTAAATAAATAACGATTGCTAAACCTGTTAAGAAAAATACACAGAACACTAACCAAGCACCTGGCTTATCCTTTTTAACCTGGAAGAATAATCCAAGTAATCCTAAGATTAATGGTAAGGCGTAAAAATGATTTCTTGCAAAGTTATTTTTATCTCTATAAATAACTTGTTCTGTATCACTATCTAACAACCAGTTATCTATTCCGGTAATACCGGTTACACAATTACCTTCCATCGAATTACGCATTAAACCTTGCACATCATTTTGGCGACCAATAAAGTTCCAGCCAAAATAGCGCCAGTACATGTAATTCATCTGGTAACTTATAAAATAGTTTAAGTTAGCTGCAAAAGTTGGCACCTCAACTGATTCAGGACCATTTCTACCCTCTACGTTTACGAACTTATGATGTTCCTGAACATTTCCCCAATATTTGTAGGCATTTTCGTGATGAGCCTGTCCACTCCACATACGAGGAAAGATGGTGCAGAACTCTTTTTCATACACCGGTTTTGATTTTTTTCTGGCATCAATTACACGGTATTTTTTTGTTGCTTCATCTTTACCATAAATAGCTGTACCGTCACCAAATTCAGAGTTAGGACGCGTTGGTGCGTTGTAATATTGACCGTAAAGAATTGGCCAATCACCATATTGTTCGCGTAATAAATACGATAACATGTTAGGCGCATTTTCTGGATCATTTTCATCCATTGGCGTGTTAGCCTGGGAGCGAATTACTAATACAAAAAACGAGGAGAATCCAATTAAAATGGTTGCTAAACTTAAAAAGATGGTATTCAACAACAGCGTTTTTGTTTTATAATAATGAATAGCATAAAGCATTCCACCAAAAAATACTAATCTAAAAAATGCATCAGAACCTCTTTGGAATGAAGCAACTGCGAAAAGCCCAATAATAATGGCAGTATAAAATCCTATTTTGTAATGTTTTTCATTTTTTGTTGCTGAGTAAGCAATAAAACCAACTAAACTAATTATTACTAATGCAATAAATAAAAAGGTTCCTACATTGTATGGCATACCTAATTTATTAGTGAAGAATACTTCATAATCACTTAAAAACTTAACAGTTTTAGAAATCAATAAACTTTGAACAAAGCCTAATATTAAAACAGATGAACCACCAGCAATGATAAAGCCTTTCCAGCTAAACTTGTATTTTTTAAAGTAGATAACAAATGCAATGGCAGGAATAACGAGTAAATTTAATAAGTGAACTCCAATTGATAAGCCAATCAAATAGCAAATCAATACAATCCATCTAAGAGCTGAGGTAGGATCAATCGAATCTTCTTCATCCCATTTAAGGATTGCCCAAAATACAATAGCAGTGAAAAAACTACTCATAGCGTAAACCTCACCTTCTACGGCACTAAACCAAAATGAATCAGAGAAGGTGTAAGCTAATGCGCCAATAGTACTGGCACCAATAATGGCCCATTGTTTAGATTTATCAAAATTATCAGCTGTTACTTTTAGTGTTTTTAAGGCTAAGCGGCTAATTGTCCAAAATAAAAATAAGATGGTAAATGAACTACTTAAAGCACTCATTATATTGATCATCATAGCCGATGCTGCAGGGTCTGAGCCTCCGAATAAGGCAAAAAATCTTCCAATCAATAAGAAGAACGGCGCCCCAGGCGGGTGACCAACTTCTAATTTATAAGCACAGGCAATATATTCACCACAATCCCAAAAACTTGCAGTTGGTTCAATAGTAGAACAATAGGTAAAAGTGGCTATAGCAAAAACAAGCCATCCAACAATGTTGTTTAATTTTTTAAATTCTTTAGTCATCATAGTTTAAGATTTGCGAATATAAGATTTTAAGCGGTTTTAAATAGTGGTTACTTATTAATAATTTAAGGTTTCAAACGATTTTTTTGCTTTTTTATTGGATAACTGCTAGGAAAGTATTATTTTTGTACCCGTTTTTTAAAGTTCTTTAACGAAAATGCCCGATCGTCTAATGGCAGGACTTCAGATTTTGGTTCTGACTGTGTTGGTTCGAATCCAGCTCGGGCAACTTTAAGCCTCTTTGATTCAAAGAGGCTTTTTTTATTATATAGCTAGCCAAGTTTTGGCCGCATCACCTAGTATTATTTTTTTATCGGAATCTGAAATGGGTGCAGTTCGCACAAGCTCTCCCGGATTGGCTTCGCCGAGTGGGAATGGATAATCGCTGCCCTGAACTATTTTATCTGCCCCTACCATATCTATCACATACTGGAGCATCTTATGATCACAAACATGGCTATCAACCCAAAATTTTCCTAAATAATCTTTTGGGTTTAATGGATTGTCTATTGCTACTAAGTCCGGTCGGCATTCCCATCCATGTATTATTCTACCAAGGGTTGGCAAAAAGGATCCTCCTCCATGCGCAAAACAAACCCTTAAATTTTTATATTTTTCAAAAACGCCTCCAAATATCATACTACAAATGGCTCTGCTTATTTCTGCCGGCATACCAACTAACCACGGCAGCCAATATTTGGTCATATGTTCCTGGCCCATCATTTGCCATGGATGTATTAAAATAGCTGCATTTAAACTTTCGCATGCAGCAAAAAACTCATCAAATTGAGGTTCGTTAAGGTTTAAATTATTTACATTACTACCAATTTGAACACCCTTATAACCTAACTTCATTGAGCGCTCTAGTTCCTGAATGGCAAGCTTCGTATCCTGCATCGGCACCGTTGCTAAACCAATAAATTTCTCAGGATAAGTTTGGAAGGTTTTCGCAATGTCATCATTAAGAAATTGACTTACAAGTAGCGCATCATTTGCTTTTGCCCAATAACTAAACATAACCGGAATGGTGCAAATGACTTGCATATGCGCCTGATGTTCATTCATTTGTTGTAGACGAGTTTCAGGGTCCCAACAATTTATTTCTATCTCTCTGAATTTTTTATCCCCTTGCATCATCCATGCTTTGTTTGCCTGGTGGTGATGAAGTGTTATAAAATCGCCATAACCAAATTGTTTATGAAAATCCGGAATATGTTTTGGAATAATGTGTGTGTGCGTGTCAATTGTAAACATGCCACAAGTTAAGCATTATTTATAATTTTTCAAGTAATTGAGCTGCCGGTTTAGCATAAAAATTTCCAGCCTCACTTATTTTGTTGAGTAACAATTTGCCTTCAGTGTATTGCTCGTTGCCTATAAGTGAAAGTGCCTTGTAATATTCTGATTCAAGAAGAAAGTTATTGTTTTTATGGCTAATAACGCTATTGAAGTTCAGTATGGCGGCATTGTAATATCCTAAGTGGTAGTTGCATAAGCCTGCATAAAAAAGGGCATTAACATCATCAGCATTTTGTTTGAGTAGTTCTGAAAAATAATAAGAAGCAGTTGTGTAATTTTTTTGATTAAAATAATTTAACCCATCTGCCAGCCATTCATGAAGAAAGGTTAACTGATAATTTTTTAATGCACTTTTACTTTTTTGTAATTCCACAGAATTCGTATAACAGGCCATTAAATTGCCTTTGGTGGCCGGAGTATAAAACTGTTTGTTAAAATAGTAATCCTGGAAACCCGTAACTTTTAAATTATGAATGAATCTATACGGAGCATTTGGCGAGTAGGATAGCTTCAACTCGGTTGCAGCAAGAGGTTCTATGCTATATGTACGTTGAGGCATATTAGCAACCATGATGGTATCATGACTCTCAATCACATCAGCTAAACCATTGGAACCTTTTGTTTTTTGAAAGGGTTCTGCACTAACAACTAAGGTGTCTAAAACAATAGGCAGAACACGTTTTAATTTATTATCTAAAAGATTACTAGACTGAAGTGAAGAGCGAGTAGGAGTAACTGAAACTTTGTTTATAAAAGAAAAAAGTAGGGTTAGGCTTAGAAATAAACTTATTCCAAGGCATGAAAAATAAAAGTTGAGATTGGATGAATTGTATCTTTTTTCGATTTTATTAGTTAATTCAGAAATGTCAGCATCTGTATTATCAAAGTCTTCCAAGCCTCGCTTAGCAAGATAGTCTAAATCACTTTCGTTTATGAATTTATTTACCATGACTTGATTTATTAATTTTTTCTTCGATTAATAGTTTTAGATTTCGTTTACCATTTTGGATATAGCTTTTAATTTCATTTATAGAGAATGACGTTAATTCAGCTATTTCCTGATAGCTTTTATTGTTTAAATAAAAATATTCAATGCAAATCCTTTGCTTATCTTTTAATTTTGGTAACACTTCTCGCAAATGCTGCAAAAGATCTTCATCATTTACACTTTCAATTTTTTGTTCGTCTTCAAGTGTGGTTAAATTGAGTTCAAAATCTAAATACGTCTCAGAAACAAAGTGTTTGTTTTTGTTTTTACGTAGTTCGCTGATGCAATGGTTTCTTACAACAAAACTTAACCAGGCTTTAAAGTGTTGAATTGGTTTTTTCTTTAACTCGCTGAACAGTTTTTCTGTAATCTGCATCACATGGTCTTTAGCTATATCTTTATCTTTAAAATAAAATAAGCAAACACCATAAATAGTTTTAACGTGGTTGCTAAACAATTTCCCAATAAGTTGTTGATTGCCTGTTTTATAATACTCAGCAATCAGTTCCTCATCATTAAAAATCGTTGTTTTATTAAAAAGCCACATTCTACAGTTAAGACGTAATAAATTTATTTTTCCATAAAATTAATTTTTTTATGGAATTTATTTGGTTTAGCGTTTTAATTGTAACAGCGCTGATTAATTAATAACCTTAAAAAATGAATAACATGAAAAATTTAAAACAATTACTATTACTGGGTTTAATAGCACTAGTAAACTCAGTTAGCGCACAGGCAGCCTATGGCGAAATTAGAGGCAAAATAACCAATACAGATGGTAAAACGGTACCATTTGCAACTATTAAAATTGTGCAGGCAGATTTACTGGTTGGTGGTACTCAAAGTGATGAAAACGGAAACTATGTTTACAAACCCCTTACACCAGGTTCATACGACATGTATGTTTCTGATCCGGAACATCAAACCCAACCAATTAAAAAAATAAAGGTCATTCCAAATGACGCTACCTACTTAAACGTTAAATTAAACATTAATACCTTAGCTACAGTTACGGTTACAGCAGCTGAAATAGTTTACGTGCAGGGTGGAGTAGACAAGAATATGTATAGTATGACAAGTATAGATGCTAAAGACCTTTTGTTGAGTGCCGGTTATGAGCGTGGAGACATAAAGGGTATGTTAAGTAATTTATCTTCTAATGCGTATTCTGATAACAAAGGTAATGTTTATGTTAGAGGCTCACGTAGTGATGCAACAGCCTATTACGTGGATGGTTGCCGCACCCTCGGACCAACCAACGTGGCTGGTTTAGCCGTTGAAAATCTTACATTTTTTAGTGGTGGTGTACCGGCTATGTATGGTGACTTAATGGGTGGTGCCGTTATTGTAACTACAAAAAGTTATTTCAGTGGTTTGCGTGAAAAAAACATACGTCGTACAGCCTATCTGGAGCGTTTAGAAGCCAAAAAAGCAGCGCAATCAAATGATTAAATAGAATTTAATAAATCAATGCATTAAATGCTTGTTAGGATGAGAACTTTCTTGACAAGCATTTTTATTTTATAATAACTTGTTTAAGATATTCCGTTTTTATAAGTTGCAGGTAATTGGAGGGTGAAATTGTTTAAGTGTAGAAGTCAGCAGTATTTTAACTTGGTTTAGTTATTTTTTAGAGCTTTTACGAAACAGTTCAATTAAATTAGCAATAAAGGTTGTCCATTCGTATTTAACTTTTTCTACTTTAATGTTTTCAGAAAATCCAATTTCAAAATCATTAGAAAAATAACTGGTTATTTTCGACGCAATTTCATTGGTATCGGTACTTACTAAAAAACCACATTTTCCGTCGGGAACTATTTCTTTTAATCCGCCAACGTTGGTTACCAGCATTGGTTTGTTGTAGTAGTATCCTACCATGGTTACACCACTATTAGTTGCATTTCGGTAGGTTTGCGCAACTAGGTTTGAAGCGCAGAAGTAATATTTTACTAAATCGTTAGGAATAAATTTGTCATGTAAAATTATTTGTTCTTTTTTAGGTGAAGATTCTATTAGCTGAAAGTAATTTTCTTTTGATTCGTAAAATTCACCGGCAATTAAAAGTTGAACATCCTGGCTAACTTTACTTTTACCGAAGGCTTCAATTAATATATCTAAGCCTTTATAATGTCTTATTAGCCCAAAGAATAAAATATACTTCTTATTTGAATCAAGCTGAAGTGTTTTGCAAGCCTCTTCCTTACTAACAGGCAATCCATATGTTTCATACATAGGATGCGGACTGTATGCTTTGTTTGTTTTGCTTGCAAATAAATCAATATCTTTTAAAACAGACTGACTCATTGCAATAAAACCATGGCAGCCTTTAATGAAATAGTTGGTAAATTGTTTGTCACCAATTCTTTTTTCATGTGGAATTACATTGTCTGTTAATGCTAATACAGTAGTTTTGGATTTTACAAGTCGAGCAATGGTTCCTAAACTAGGTCCAAAGAAAGGGAGCCAATATCTAAATAAGATAAAATCTGGTTTTTCTTTTTTGATAAATCCAGCAACTTTAAACCAGTTAAAAGGATTAATTGTGTTTATTAATGTGTGTATTTTTATACCTTCCGGTGCTTGGCCGGAAGTTTCGTATTGACTTGAGCCAGGAAATAAAAAATTAGGATATTGTAAACTGTATGAAATAATTTGTGCATCATGTCCGGCTTTAATCAATTCCATACAAAGGTTTTGATTAAATTCTGCCGGTCCTCCTCTTAATGGAAATGCTGGCCCAATTATGAATATTTTTAAACGATCCAAAAGTTCCTCAAATATAGCCAATACAATTGCTTTTGTGCTAACTAAATGGAATTAAAAAAAAGTTAAGAAAAACGAAAAATCAAATCTAAATAATAGTAACTTAGATTGTTATAAAGCATGTTAATTTTTATGAGAAAAATTTTATTTTTATTTTGTTTATTCGGTAGCATTTTGCATTCCCAAAACAAAGCCTATCAATTTAACAAGGCTTACTTTGTAGAAAACAATAATCGTATTAAACCATTTAATGGAACAGAAGTATTCTATACAGCACACTTAAAAAATGTTGAGGTTTGGATAACCAACAAGGGTTTGATCTATAATTATTACTCTATTAATCCGATTTTAGCTCCTAAGGAAGAAGGTTTAAAAACACAACAATTAAGTAAGGTTGATTGGGAGCGCAGTTGTGCGGAGTTTGAAGGGGCTTCTATGCCAAAATCTTCTATCCAGGCTTTACCGAATCAATTACAGATTAATTATTTGAAAGGAACTGCTAAAACTAATTGTGCCACTTCAAAACAGTTAATCTTTAAGAACATTTATCCTGGGATAGATTGGAAAATTTATTTTAACTCAGATAATAGTTTAAAGCAAGATTATATCGTTCATCCTGGTGCAGATGTAAAATTGATAAAAATAGCTTACACAGGCTTAAATCCGGTTAATATAAAGACTAATTCCCTTGAGTTTAAAACACGTTTTGGAAAATTTCAGGAAGGTCAGTTGCTAAGTTATCAGGCGAGTAAGAGCACACCTTCTAATTTTTACAAGGTAAAAAATAATGTTACCAATGGTATAAATAAAACGGTAGTAGGTGTTGCGATTAAAAATTATGATCCATCTACAGAACTGGTAATAGATCCGATTTTGAATTGGTGTACTTTTTTTGGCGGTAATTTAGATGATGATTTGCATGGGATTTCCAATGACGGAACAAGTACATGGGTAATTGGTCACACCCAATCGGTTGTGTTTCCAACTTTAAATGCCGGTAGTGGTGGATTTTTTCAAGGTTCTTATTCAGGTGGCGCCGGAGATGGGTTTTTATTAAAGTTTAACAACGTTAACAGTTTAGTGCATGCAACATACCTCGGTGGTACAGCCGGTGAGGAAATTATGGCAATTGCAACAACCAGTAATGAAGTTTGCATCAGTGGATTTACACACTCTTCTGATTTCCCTACGTTGAATCCCGGTGGAGGCGCATACTTTCAATCAGCTTTAAGTGGCGCCAACGATGGGTTTATTATGAAGTTTAACTCAAATGCTAATTTACTATGGAGCACTTTTGTTGGTGGAACTGTGACAGAGTATTTGAATGCGTTAGATTATAATAATGGGGATTTGTTTGTTGGTGGTGTAAGTAAATCAGCAAACTTTCCAACATTGAACTCTGGCGCTTTTTTCCAAACTTATGTTTTTGATAACGATGCAGTGATTATGAAATTTAATTCTGCTAATGCTATCACTTGGTCAACTTTTATGGGTGGTACAGGAAATGATTTAATTTATTCTATTAAAAGTAATAGCACTAATTTGATTGTTGCCGGTAATACAAATTCTTCTGGTTTTAGTATTTTAAATGGTGGTGCTTATACACAAACCGCAATAGCAGGATTTTTTGATGGATTCTTAAGTAAATTCAGTTTAACCGGTGTATTACAATGGAGCACTTTCTTTGGTGGAAATTTAAACGACCGAATAAATTCTGTTTACATAAATAATAATGTAGTTTGGTTAACAGGCACGACATCTTCTACTAACTTACCTGTATTTAATGCCGGCGGTGGCTCTTTTTATCAAGCATCTAATCTTGGTATTAATGATGGGTTTATAACTAAATTCTCAATGGCAGGCACCTTAAAGCATAGTACCTATATTGGAGGTGCAGGTAATGATTATTTTGTAACCATGAGTGGCGAAAATGATAATGTAATTGTAGGTGGCTATACTAATTCAAGCACAGTTACTACACTTAACGATGGTTCATTTTATCAAGGAAGTAATGCCGGGTTTTATGATGTTTATTTGAATAAGTTTGACACAAGTGGTGTAATGCAATGGAGCACTTATATGGGAGATGTCTCTAATGATTACATTGAAAACATTCAATGTAAAAACAGCCGAATTTATGGTGCAGGATATTTACAATCTTCGCTTTTCCCAACCTTTAATCCCGGTTTAGGTGCTTATTATCAGGCAACTGGAATAGGAGGAATGGATGGTTTTATTTTTGAATTTAAAAACTGTTCCAATCCAACACTAACTGTCAGCCCTTCAACAACTATTTGTGCCGGAAATAATCTAACTCTAACAGCATCAAGCTCTAGTGTTAACACGTATCAATGGTTTGGACCTGCCGTATATTCATCAACTAACGCAGTAGCTATTATTCCTGCTGTTACAGCAACTAATGCAGGCTTATATTCTATTATTGTTACTAGTCCGGGCGGTTGCTCAACATCAGGTAATGTTAGTGTTACTGTTAATAGTTCTCCAACTAACACACTTAACCACAACGGCCCGTTATGTGCCGGAGGTAATTTAAGCTTAACCACTAATACAGCAGTTGCTTATTTATGGACAGGTCCAGGTAGTTTTTCAAGTACTGCGCAAAATCCTGGAATAAGTAATGTAAATGTTGCAAATGGTGGAGTTTACACCTTACAAACCACAAATAGTATCGGTTGTACAACATCACAAACTGCTAACATTGCGGTAAATGGCAATCCAACAGTCTCTGTAGCAGGTGCTACAGCAATTTGCGAAGGTGCAGCTATTAACATCTTGGGCGGAGGCGCCTTAAATTATACTTGGACAAGTCCAAGCAGCTCAGTTACCATAAATACAACATTAACAATTAATAGTGCTCAGCTGAGTGATGCAGGCACTTACACTGTAATTGGTAACACAGCTTTTGGTTGTATTGGCAGCACAACATTTAGTATTATGGTAAGTGTATGCACTTCTATTAATAATCATGAGGCTCAGGAAACAATATATAGTTTTAACCAACAAACTAAAACCATTACTATTTTTAATGGAACAAATCAATTAGAAAGTTTGTCACTGATAGACTTGCAAGGTAAGGTTATTCAAACAGCCAATAACACATTTACCGCATGGCCATTAGGTGAAATAGCCGAAGGACTTTATTTTCTGAGGTTCTCCTACAAAGATGGTTCGCAGCAAAGCCACAAACTCATTATTTACCATTAGTTAAATTAATTACCTCTACTGTTCTTGCATTAATTGAGGTTACTTTAACTACTTTAACTCCTTTTAAATCCACTTGGTAAACAAAATTGGTATTTGGATTTACATTAGCAGTTGTAAAGGATGCATTTGGTGGTGAGTTTTGATAATCCTGTGTTCCGAATGTTTCAATTAAATACTGATCTTTATCTGTTCCTTCATTGTGCAGATACAGTTTGTTATCTTTTAGCAGTAATGAGAAACAATAAGGATACAAAGAACTATTAAAGTAGGCTCTGTACTGCGCAAAAACACCCCACTTAAAAATAGTCATCATCCTGCCTTGCAAATACAAATCCCAAACAGGCTTTTTGTCGGCGGTAACCTCTAATATCCTCCCGTTCATGCCTCCGCCAATTAAAAAGTTTCCATTGCTTAATTTCTGAACACTCCCATATTTTACAGCTTTACCGGGTAGACTGTCAATGGTTAAATCCATTTCCCAAATTTTTTCAACTTTTTCAGAACGCGAAGTGGGTAGTTTTAGAATTTGCACAGAGCTTTTGCTCTTAGCGTCATCTTCGCCATTGTTGAATAGTAGTATCGTATTTGGCGCAATTGGCTTAACATCATGTTGTTTGCTAAAACAGTTTGCTTCAAAAACATTGGTATCCGTGTCCGTTAATTTTTGACCATACTCACCAATAACATTTCCTGTTTTACGATCAATCTTAATGAAACGATTAAAATCCCTAAATCCCATAAATAAATGATTGTAACTTGAATCATAAGCTAATGAATTAGCGTGTAACATAACATCCATTTTGGAGTTTCTTGAGCCGTATTTTTTGAGATGTGATTTTATTAATCCCATATCAAAATGATGACGCATTTCCCAATTCCAAATTAGGTTTCCATTTTGATCTAACTCTAAAATGATATGATTTTCATACTTATAACGGGTAGTATCAGTTTCGTTTAGTTTAAATTTTTCGTAGGTTGAAGCGAGAGCCAAAAAATTACCATTAGGCAATTGGGTAAACACATGATGGATGTAACTTACTTTTAATGTATTCCTAAAGTCTGATACATTTTTTTTCCAAATAACCTCTAAATCCTTTGTGATGTAATAAATACAAGTGTCAAAGGAAAGTGTAATGTTGCCATTGTTGCACATGTGTAGGTCAACCATGTTGTCGGGAGAAAAACTTGTTTTTATACTTCTCGGAAATTGCCAAACAATTTTCCCGTTTCTATCAAGTGCACTACAGTATTTATCCAACCATATAATACCGCTCTCGTAATTCTTTTTATCATTGTAAAACTGAGTTACTCGGTATCTAGATGTATCGCCGTAGTCATTTTTTAATACCGAAAATTGGAAAGTTTTACTTTTATTGAGTTTTTTGCCTTTGTTATTGAATGCAACAACATACCATTTATAACTTTTACCAAAATTAAAGTCGTTAATAATTGTAATAGATGTAGAGTCTGTCACTATTTTCGTCGAAATAGATTCACTTGCATTAATTGAATCGAATTCTGATAGATAAAATTTATAATATGATGCATTTTCGTAGCGAGGGTGTTTAAATAAAACTTGGGTATAATTTAGCTTGCTGTCTGGCTTTGGGAGGATTTGCGCGTTTAAAAAAATACTCTTTATGAAAATAATAACCAGCGATGTGGAAAAAATTAATCTGTTTTTCATGACCTAAATTTAGGAATTAAAGCTTTTAACACAACGCACGATACATTTCTAAATTGATTTAACAAGCAACTGTAATTAGCTTAAACTAGGCTTAATATGTTATTTACCACCAAAATGAGTGAATCTATCGTTTAACTTAGTGAAAAAATTTGTTTTTTTCGTCGAAACGCTTATTTTCGTTGTGTAAATTTTCAAGCTTATTAACAATTATTAAATATAAACCTATGAGGAATTTAAAAACTCGATTTCTACTTTTATTTGTGCTGATGACAATTGTTAGCGAAACAATTGCCCACTCAGTTCAAATTGCTTACTGCGTGAGTTGTAATGGAAATCTCCGCATTTTT